>JAEEGL017056951.1_pt1 | contig 72998 bp, 52 predicted proteins | sample 9134231 | NCBI WGS metagenome assembly JAEEGL01 (sample SAMN16246548, study PRJNA631951) | gut metagenome | biome: gut microbiome; feature: rumen; material: fiber-attached | host: Bos | place: Iran: Karaj | collected 2018-10 | reverse complement strand
TGTTGGAGGGCATTGCGTGGTCGATGCCGTCAATCTGCACAAGAAACTCCGCCGCCATATTTTGGATTTCGTCAAGTGGCACTTTGTAACGCTCCACGGCAAGGCGATTGAGATACACCTGATGGTTGCTGTACTTCTCCACCCATTTTTCGTCGCCGTAGAGTGCACGGAGGTAGGCTTCGAGGAGTATCATCGTGTTTTGGACATTGATCTGACGACCGGGCATCCCCATATCAGTCAGGAACAATGGCGAATCCGACGAGCCCCTGTCGGCGGTGAAAAATACAACATAATTGCCCTTGCCCACCTTGGCGTCGAGCGTCGCCAATATAGTTGCAATTGAATAGTCGAGACGAATATAGGCGTCTTGGAGTTCCATCGAGCGTATGCCAAAAACATCCGATATGTAGCCCGGCGCGGCAAAGTTAATCATCAACAGGTCAGTAAATTCGTCGCCGCCGAGGTTTTCCTTTTCGATGGCTTTGGCGGCAAATTCGCAAATCAGGTCGTCAGCCCACGGAGTGTATTTGAGCACTTGGAGGCCGTTGTTTTTCTCCTTGGTGAGTTCGCGGAGGTTGTAGGGGAAGATGCTGCGCCCCTCGATGCCGTGTTCATAGACGCTGTTGTCGGGCAGCGACGCGCGGTATTCGGAGGCGTTCTTGATGGTGAACCAACTGCGCTGCACGTAACTTGCCGCCAAGTTTCTGTCATTGAACTCCTTGACCCATTGTGGAAGGTCGCCGGTGTAATAACTGCTTGACACCATCTTGCCCGTCTTTTCGTCAAACCAATATGCACCGTCGGCAAGGCGGCCTGCGGGCAGCACTGCGCCGTAATCGTTCCAAGAGACAGAAATCACCTTGCTCTGCTTGAAGTTGCTGAGTTTTAGTTCGTCGCCGAAAGTGGTGCCGAGGAGGTTGAGCGGCGAGGCGTTGCCCGACTGACTGTCGGCGCCGATGGTGATGTATTTCGGGTCGTTGACGGCGGGGACAATCTTGCGCGAAAGGCGGTCGTACCATTCGTTGGAGATGATGCCGTGGTTGGACGGATTGCCGCCCGTATAAATCGTGGCGTATGCCGGGGCGGGCTCTGTGAGCATATAGTCATAATAGGCGTTGGTGCAGTAAGTGCCTTGGTTGATGATGCGCAGGAATCCGTTGCTGCCAAAAGTGGAGGCGTACCTTGCGATGGCGTCGTAACGCATCTGCTGAACCACAATGCCCACAATGACAGGCACTTTGTCCTGCGGCATGGCTGTCGCGGCGGTCATCAGCATTGCAACTACTGCAAAAACTATTTTTTTCATTGTTGAATGGCGCATTATTTGAATGTAAAATACGATTGCAAAGATATAAATAATCATCGAAAATTATTTACAAAATAATGAAATATGTATTCAACGTTTTGATAGCGTTTGTGGTGATATGGATAGTGTGGTCTGTGATTGTCCACGAGCCCAAGAAGGCGAGCGTGGAAGTCTCGACGATGGACGGCGCCAAGGATTTTGACGGCGCACGCCTCGCAAATACCTGCACGAGCCGGCTGCAAAAGCCTGTGTCTGTGGAGTTTTGCAACGACGAGATATTTGTGTCAAACGCCGTGTCTGATACCAATGGCGGCGACTCGTCGGGCTACGTATGTCGCACCACGCTGTATGGCGAATTTGTTGACACACTGCGCATTGCAGGCATAAAATTCCCCAAGGGTATGACCGTGAAGGACGGCATTCTCTACATAGCCGACGGCAGCCGCATAGTCAAGTACGACATCGACGGCGATTCGCTCATCTCAATGATACCCGTGGAGGGCGCAAAAGACCTCGCCGACATCGAAAAAGACCGCGCAGGACGGCTCTTCGCCTCTGACAGTCAGGGAGAAAAGATTTTTTGCATCAAGAATGACACCGCGAGCCTTTTTGTGGCTGACACGCTGCTGCACAATGTTTCGGGGCTTGCGTATTACAACGGTTACATCTTTGCGGGCGTCAAAAACCGCATCATCCGTGTTGATTCCGTGGGCAGGACGAGGATTTTTGCAAATGTCGTGTATCCCGTCTGCGGATTGTGTTCGGATGATGACGGCAATTTTTTGACAACGGATTTTGCGGGCAATGTCTATGTCGTAAGTAGCGGCAGGCAGCAACTTCTCGTCAGAAAACGACAGGGCGTCAACGCCGCCGGCATCGGTTACATCCCCGAACAAAAACTCCTCGCCGTGCCGACTTTCGCAAATAACAGCGTGGAGATTTACGAAATCGGGCGGTATTTGCAACAAAACAAGTAAATGATTTTTTTAACAACGGAAAACACAGAAATAACGGAACTTTTTTTTCGTGTTTTTCGTGTTTTCCGTTGTTAAATATTAAAAAGACGACAATGAGATTTTTGTTAACCATATTATTATCAGTGGTTTGCGCGGTGCAGATGGCAGCGCAGCCGGTGATCAGGTTCGACACCTTGGAGTACGATTTTGGCGAGGTGCGTGAACTTGGCGGCATCGTGCAATATAGGTTCGTATATCAGAATGTTGGCGACAAGCCGTTGATAATCAATACTGTGCATACGTCGTGCGGCTGCACCTCGCCCGCGTGGAGCAAGGAGCCTGTGTTGCCGTCCAAATCGGGATACATCGATGTGAGTTTTGACCCGCGAGACCGTCCGGGCGCATTCACCAAGAGCATCATCATCGATTGCAACGCCACCGAAAAGAGCATAACCCTCTATATATCAGGCAACGTGATGCCGCGCCCCGAGCCGTTGTCATCGTCGTACCCATACGAAATGCTCGACCTCAGGCTCAAAGCCACCACCGTCAATTATGGCAAAATCATCGCCGGACAGACCGCCACAAAGGAAATTGAGGTCATCAACCCATCGAAGGCAAACCTCGTAATCGCGCCCGACGCCGACAATACGCCGCCTTATATGCAGATTTCAGCCAAGCCGTCAATCCTCAAACCCGGCGAAAAGGGCGTCATCAAATGCCAATTCAACACCGCGAAATATGGCGACTACGATTATGTGCAGTTTGACGTGCCAATCCTCGTAAACACTTACTCTTACGCGCTGCACGTCAAGGGAATAATATATGAAAATTTCACGGAGAAGGACAAGAAAAATGCGCCCATCCTGACGCTCACGGAAAGTAGCATCGACCTCGGCGAAATCCCATCCGGCGAGGTGAAAATATGCCGCATCAATTATAAAAACACCGGCGCAGACACTCTCCGCATCCGCGCCGTCCGCAACGCCTGCGACTGCATCTCAATCCGCATCGACACCCCCACCGTAGCACCCGGCGCAGAGGGCACGATAACCGCTATTTTCAATTCCGAGGGTCGCAGCGGCAAACAGGAACGCTACCTCACGATAATCACCAACAGCGCAGTGACGCAGCAAGTGATGTGCAAAATCAAGGGCGTGGTGAAGTGATTACAAAAACATCGCCATATAAATCGGCATTGTTACCTTGTTGCCATCGACGCCTGAATTGCATATTCCGAATTTGTAGCCAGTGTGGATGCCGCTCCAAGTGAGCACGGTGTTGAGCGACTGTGTGCGGCCGTTTTTGGCTTTCACTTCCACAGGCAGTGGACTGACGCCCGAGGTGAGTACAAACTCAATCTCCACCGACGAATCGTCTTTCTTGTAAAAATACAGAGGAATGTTTTTTTTGTGCAGGATGTCAGCCATAAGGTTTTCGTAAATGCCGCCTTTGGCAGGTCCGGTAAGTGTGTCGTCCAATATCGCCGCCTTCATTTCGTAGCCGTACATCGACACCAACAGCCCGATGTCACCCATATAGATGCGGAAATTGTCGTCGCGCACGTATGCGGCAAGTGGAAATTGCATCGTGGACAGATTGTAACAATATGCGGCGATGCCAGCGTCCCGCAGCCAGTCCAAGGCGTTGGCGTACTTTCGAGCCGTGCCTTTTGTCTCCACAATGGAGTATTGGAATTTTGTGTTTTCCTTTGCCAATTGGCGCGGAATGGAGAGAAAACAGTTTCGTGCCTTGGTGCGGTTGGTGGCGTCGGCGTATTTGGCGATGTCGTTGAGGTATGCGGCTACGATTTTTTCCTGTTCCTGATGCACTATTCCAAAATTGTTGGTGGCTATCAGTTGGTTGACCACCGCAGGCATACCGCCCGTCACCATATATTCGCGCAGGTATCCGAGCATTTTTTGATGGATGGATTCGTCAATTTTTACTCTCTTCTCGAAACTCTCCCGAAGCAATCCTACAACCTCGCCGGAGAGTCCTAACGCCCACAGAAATTCTTCAAAATCAAGTGAATACATATCCACCTGACGTTCATATCCCACAGGGAACGACGACACGGCGTTGTAATTGACACCGAGCAACGAGCCTGATGCAATGACATCGTATTGATTGTCCAACGCCCAAAATTTGAGCGAGGTGCGCGCTTTGGGACACGACTGTATTTCGTCAAAAAACACCAATGTCTTTTGCGGCACAAACCTCGCCGTCGGTATGTGGATGGAAATTCTCTTGATCATCTCAGGCACGGTAAGTTCGCCGTCAAAGGCGGTTTTTAGTGCGGGATGTTGCTCAAAGTTGATTTCCACAAAGTGTTCGTAATGCCTCTTTGCAAAATCCTCAATGATGAAAGTCTTGCCTATCTGCCTTGCGCCGCGCACAAGGAGACATTCGTTTTGCTTGGTGGATTTCCAATGCAAAAGGTCGTCTGTTATTTTACGTTTCAGCATAATAATCTCCAATTAATTGTCCGCCACAAAGATACAAAACTATTTGCATATTTTTGGAGTTTTTTTGGATAAAAAATGCATATTTTTGGAGGCTATTTTGTGGAGAAATGCATATTTTGGGAGGATATTTGCTTCTACGATTGCAAACGAAAATTATTCGTTCTCTTTCTTCACAAATTTTTCGCCGTCCCAGACAAAAACCTCCGTAATATCACCGAAGAATGTTTTGGGGTTTTGGTGAAGGTAATGCAGTCCGTCAAAGTAAAAACGGTAAACATAGTTGTAGCCTGGCTTGCTGAATGTTGGGGCGGGGATTTCGACGTCGGTGGGCGTGAGTTTGCCGTTTTCGTAGAGCCAAAACTTGTCGCCGATGTGCTTATAATCAGATTTGTTTGCCAACACCACCAAATACTTGCCGTTGCCGCCATAGACGTAGTATTCGATTTCCAAATCGTAGTCGCCATAAAAGATTGTTTCGGCGTCAAAGGCGGGCGTTGCAAATTGCATCGATGTACCGTTGGTGTAATCCATAAATATGCGCTTAAATTCACCATAGTCTTTCTCGTTGAAATTCAACGCCCTGAATATCTCTTTCGCGTCATCCGACAAAAGTGAGTTGTCGAAGATTTCGCTTTGCAGAGTTACGGTGAGCGGTGTGGAATATACCCGGATGGTCTCGATGGGTGAATTATTGTCCTTGGCTGTTATTTCGAGGAAAACGTCGCGCTTACTATACCTTGTATCGTGGTGAATGAGCTGGGTAACAACCAATTTGCCGTCTTGACTGATTTTCGTGTCAGGATTGTCGCCGAGTTGATCGATTACATATCGTATTGGGCTTCCTATGGTTACGGGATCGGATTGGATGGTGTCTTCTTCGACTTTGCCTTTCATTGCGATTCCGCACGTGGGCGACAATATTGTGTAGCCTTCTATGATTCCGTCCTTGATGTCATATTTGGCGAGTTTTTGATTGTTGGTGTCAGTTAAAAAGACATCGGGTGCTCCGTCCCATTTTGCGCCGATGTACAAGTTGTTAGAGCGACAGAATGAATAGACATTGTGGTCTATATGGCGAAACTCGCCGAAAATGTCCATCGTATTGTATATGACTTTGGATGTGTTGACGAATGATTTGCCGTCCCATACCAATCTGATTGGCCAAAATTCGCATCCGTAGCAATTGATTTCGGTGTCGCTGAAAACATAATCTTTCTTATAGGCGTATAAGTCCACGTTGAGGAGTTCTATGGGGAAGATTTTTGTTCTTTTTTGATACGTCAATTTCTTGCCTTTTTTGAACCGTACCGCTATTAAGCCTTCGCAGAATTCAACCCATACGTTTACATTGATGTTGACCACGTGTTGATTGACCACGGCAAGCCACGAGCCGTCTTCCATTTGGTAGCATTGCAATTGGTATCGTACCGCAACGCTGTCCAAAACTACTTCCCTGCTGTACGGAATCGTGAAATCAAATTCCATTGCAGTGTTGGACTTGAAGTGTTCGGCGTTGTCGAATTTAGCCTTGTCGATCTTTTCTGCCTCGGCGAGGATTTTGTAGATACAAGTGCCCTCTTCGGTTTTGAGAAGGTTCCATATCTCTTTTGCGACGTTTTCTTTGGGTTCTGCGAATTTGTAAGCGGTCTGAGCGTTGCCGTCAATGCTCGTTAGAATCATCGCAAGCGCGGCGATGAAGATGATGAGTGTATTTTTCATTTTGCTTGATGTTGTGTTTGATTGTTTTGCACGTCAAAAATACGGAGAATTGTTGGGTTTGCAAAAAAAAAATACAAAAACATCGCCGCGCACAAGGAGACATTCGTTTTGCTTGGTGGATTTCCAATGCAAAGGTAGTCTGTTCGGAGGTTTTCGTGTTAAGGCAGTGTTGTCTTTACCAACAGAACTCCTCTTTTGCATATTCCACATACGCCTCCAAAACCCTCTTGACGCCAGCCGGGGTGGGGTAGTCGCCCGAAAAATACCAGTCGCCGGTGTGGTTGGGGATGGCGGCGTGGAGTCCGTCGATGGTCTGGAATACAATCTCGATGTCGGTCGTTACGTCGGCGGGGCGGAGCAATTCGACGATTTTGCGGCTGATGTCCTCGTTTGAAAAACCTTCGTAAATCTCCTTCACGTAGTTTTTCATTGACGTTTTTGGGAGCGACAGCTGCGCTTTGCACTTGTCGTAAACATCCTTGATGATGTGCATCTCGCCACGGTCGCGGCGGAGGGCAATGGCGGCGCGGAAGGCTATGAACTCGCTCAGGTGGCTCATGTCGATGCCGTAATAGTCGGGGAAGCGGATTTGCGGCGCACTGCTTACGATCACAATTTTCTTTGGGTGGAGTCGGTCGAGGATGCGGATTACGCTCTCGCGCAGGGTGGTGCCGCGCACGATGGAGTCGTCGATGATTACAAGATTGTCCTCGTATGGGCGCAGGCTGCCGTAGGTGATGTCATAGACGTGGGCGGCAAGGTCGTTGCGCGAATTGTTTTCGGTGATGAATGTGCGGAGCTTGATGTCCTTGATGGCGACCTTTTCGCTGCGGATGTAGCTGTGGCATATTTCCTCCAATTCTTGGCGCGTCGGCTTGTGGTCGAGGGCGAGTATCTGGTCTATCTTCCTGTCGTGGTGGTACTTGTTGAACCCTTCCAACATTCCGTAGTAAGCCACTTCGGCGGTGTTGGGGATGAACGAAAATACGGTGTTCTTGATGTCGTAGTTGATGGCTTTTAGGATGGGGTTCACAAGCAGTTCGCCCAGAGCCTTGCGCTCGCGGTAAATCTCGGTGTCGGAGCCTCGGCTGAAATATATCCTTTCAAACGAACACGATTTCCTTTCGCCAGGTGTGCGCAGGTTGGCTACAACTACCTCGCCGTCGCGGCTGATGGTGATGGCGTCGCCAGGCATAAGTTCTTGTATGTCATTCACTTCGAGATTGAATGTGGTTTGCAGTACGGGACGCTCCGACGCCAATACAACAATCTCGTCGTCCTTGTAATAATACGCCGGACGGATGCCCCACGGGTCGCGCATCGCAAAACATTCGCCGCTGCCCGTAAAACCGCACATCACATACCCGCCGTCCCATGTCTTTGACGAATCTTTGAGCATTTTGCGGATTTGGCGGTGCATGTTGTCGTCGATGTATTTGGTGACCTCTACGCCCGAAAGATTACAGCAGCGCGCCTCGTCGAAGAGCCTTTCGCTTTCGCAGTCGAGGCGATGTCCGAGTTGTTCGAGGATGATGTAGGTGTCGGATTTGAACCTCGGATACTGACCCTCGGCGGTTATTTCGTCAAAGATGTCCTCAAAATTTGCCATGTTGAAATTGCCACAGATGCAGAGGTTGCGCGCCCGCCAGTTGTTGCGACGGGCGAATGGGTGCACGTAGTCGAGTCCGCTCTTGCCCGTGGTGGAGTAGCGCAGGTGTCCGAGGTAAATCTCCCCGACAAACTTCTTGTTTTTGCGCACAAAGTCCACGTCGCGCTCCTGTTCGGGCGTCAGATCCTTGAAATACGAATTGACGGTGTCAAAAATCTCCGTAATCGCGCCTGCGCCGAGCGCACGTTCACGAAACATGTATTCTTCGCCAGGTTCGCAGTCGAGTTTTAGGCAGCCGACGCCCGCCGCCTCCTGTCCTCGGTTGTGCTGTTTTTCCATCATCAGATAGAGTTTGTTGATGGGGAAACGCCACGTGCCGTACTTCTCCTGAAAGTACTCCAACGGTTTCAACAGGCGAATCATCGCCACGCCACATTCGTGCTTCAAAGGTTCCATTTGTGGATTTGTTGAGGTTCGATTTGTTGTTTTTCAATTTTCAATTTCCACTTCCCCCTCAAACACCGTGTTTGCCGTGCCGGTCATTGTTACTTGGTGGTTTTGGGGATTGTAGGTGATGTGGAGGGAGCCGCCGTCCATTTGCACGAGGCAGTCGTCGGGGTCGGTGAGGTTGGCTAATGCCGATGCCACCGCCGATGCACACGCACCTGTGCCGCAAGCCTGGGTGATGCCGCTGCCGCGTTCCCAAACACGCATGCGGATGTGATGGCGGTTGATGATTTGTACAAATTCTACATTGATGCGGTTGGGGAATTTCAGGTCGGTTTCGAGAATTGAGCCGAATCGTGCCACGTCGATGGTTTCGGCGTTGTTGACAAAGAGTACGAGGTGCGGGTTGCCCATGTCAATCGCCGTGGCGGTGAATTTTTGTCCTGACGATTCCACTGTGCCACGGTCTATCCTGCCCGAAGGAAGTTCCAACAGTCTGCCTTCACCCATCTCCACCGAAACTGTATCTACGTTGCCCGAGGGGTCGAGGTTGAGTTTGAGGATTTTGACGCCTGAGAGGGTTTCGAGACGGATTGTGGTCTTGTCGGTAAGATGCTTGTCGTGCAGGTATTTGCCGATGCAGCGCGATGCGTTGCCGCACATCAGTGCTTCCGAGCCGTCAGCGTTGAAAATGCGCATGCTGAAATCCCCTACCGTAGATTTCCCAATCAGCACAATGCCGTCGCCGCCGATGCCCTTGTGACGGTCGCTGAGCCGTACCGACAATTCGTTTGGATTGGGCAATGGATTGTCTATTACATTGAAATAGATGTAATCGTTGCCCAGACCGTGCATCTTTGTGAAATGTAACTTTTGCATATTTTTCTATTTCTTTTAACAACGAATTAAACGAATTAAAACGAAACCATTCGGTATTGATAATTAGAAAATTAAAATCGAGATTTTAATTTTACGAATGTAACGAATACTTATTCTGAGGTTCTTTTGTTTCTATTTGTTTTGTTTTCGTTTTTATTCGTATAAAAATTATAGCCAATAATTTTTATAATAATCTTTTAAAACAAAGATATTCGTTACATTCGTTTAATTCGTTGTTAAAACCATTTAAACATCATTTTTGTAGATATTTATCCACGGTTTCGGCGGTTTTGCGGCCTGAGGCGATGGCGCGGACAACGAGGGATGCGCCTGACTGTGCGTCGCCGGCGAGGAACACGTTTTCGGCGAATTTGGGATGCTCGGGTTTGAGGAAGCCCATTGCAAGAAGCACCATTTCACATTCGATGACCTCTTTTTTGCCTGTTGGTTTCATCGTGGGGCGGCCGCCGTCGGTGGCGGGTATCCATTCCACTTCCTCTACCTCAACGCCTTTGAGGTTGCCGTCCTTGTCGCCGATAAACTTGTTGGATGTCAGGCACCAACGGCGAGTGCAGCCTTCCTCGTGGCTTGTGGTTGTTTTGAGGATGACGGGCCAATTGGGCCAAGGTGTGGCGGGGTTGTGACCCTCTGGCGGTTTGGGCATAATCTCAATCTGGGTGACGCTCTTTGCGCCCTGACGGTGGCAAGTGCCGATGCAGTCGGAGCCGGTGTCGCCGCCGCCGATTACAAGCACGTTTTTGCCCTTTGCGTTTACAAGTTCCTCTTTCTTGAATGTTTTGCCAGCGAGAATTTCGTTCTGTTGGGTGAGCATTTGCAGCGCGAAATATATTCCTTTGAGTTCGCGTCCTTCGATTTTGAGGTCGCGGGCGGTGGGAGTGCCGGTGGCTATCACGTATGCGTCGAAGCCTTCGGGAAGTTTCTCGGGGTCGATGGCAACGCCAAACTTGAACTCGATGCCTTCTTCCTTCATAAGGTTGGTGCGGCGTGTCACCACGTCCTTGTCCAACTTGAAGTTAGGTATGCCGTAGCGAACAAGTCCGCCTGCGTCTGACATCTTGTCAAAAACTGTAACCTGGTAGCCGCGCTTGTTGAGTTGCACGGCGGTGGAAAGTCCCGCTGGACCTGCGCCAATCACAGCCACTTTCTTGCCGTTGCGCTTGTATTGCTTTGGCTTGATGTAACCTTCTGCAAACGCTTTTTCGATGATAGAACATTCGTTTTCGCGGATGGTGACTGGTGCGTCGATGCAGTGGTTGAGCACGCAACTCTTTTCGCAGAGGGCGGGGCAGATGCGTCCTGTGAACTCAGGGAAGTCGTTGGTCTCAGCCAAAATCTTGTAAGCCAGTTCCCATTTGCCTTTGTAAACGGCATCCTGCCATTCGGGCTGCTTGTTGCCGAGCGGACACGCCCAGTGGCAGAACGGCACGCCGCAGTCCATACATCTTGATGCCTGTAATATCCTTGTGCTTTCGTTGAGGGTCTGTTCCACCTCGCTGAAATCTTTTACTCGCTCGTGGATAGGACGGTGTCCCGATTCCTGACGGGGTATTGTTATGAATGCTTTTGGATTTCCCATTTTGTTAGTCCTCCCTCTTTTACTCTTGTTGAACGTTTTTCATTTTTTTCTCAATTTCGCGCAGAGCCTCTTCGTGGAGTACGCGCTTGTACTCGATTGGCGTTACTTGGATGAACTCTTCGATGTACTTGTCCCAATCGTCGAGCATACGTTTTGCCAACGGTGAGCCGGTGTGCTGATAGTGGCTCTCGATGAGTGCGCGGAGTTCGTTGCGGCGGGCTTTTTCCTCGATGAGGCTGAGTTCGATCATGTCCATATTGCAGTAATAATCGAAATCGTGGTTCTTGTCCCAGACGTAAGCCAAGCCGCCCGACATGCCTGCGGCGAAGTTTCTGCCCGTAGTGCCGAGCACAACCACGCGGCCGCCTGTCATATATTCGCAGCAATGGTCGCCCGTGCCTTCCACAACGGCTGTCGCGCCGGAGTTACGAACCGCGAACCGCTCGCCCACACGTCCGTTGATATAGACCTCGCCGCTCGTTGCGCCGTAGAGGATGGTATTGCCGGCGATGATGTTTTCTTCGGGGGCAAATGTGGCGTTGTGAGGAGGATAGATGCTGATGGAACCGCCCGAAAGACCCTTGCCCACATAGTCGTTGGATTCGCCTTCGAGGCGGAAACTTACGCCCTTGGCAAGGAACGCGCCGAAACTCTGTCCTGCCGAGCCACGGAACTGGATGTTGAGCGTATTGTCGGGAAGACCTTCGCAGCCGTATTTCTTGGCGATTGTGCCTGAGAGCATTGCGCCCACTGCGCGGTCGGTGTTGATGATGTTGTAATACAGACTTACGGGACGCTTGGTTTCCATTGCCTCGGCTGTGCCTGTGATAATCTTGTTGTCGAGCACCTCGGGCAGGGTGTGGCAGTTGTCCTGGGTCTTGAACACGTCTGCGCCGTTGTTGATGCGTGTGAGCATCTTGCTGAAATCCAAACCTTTGGTCTTGTCTGTGAACTTGGTCTGGTCGATTTCGATGAGGTCGGTGCGGCTGATGATGTCGTCAAACTTGCGGAAGCCCATTTCGGCAAGGTATTCCCTGACTTCCTGTGCAAGGAACATATAGTAGTTGACGAGGTATTCGCTGTGACCGAGGAACCTTTCGCGGAGTTTCGGGTCTTGGGTTGCAACGCCTACCGGACAAGCGTTGGTGTGACATTTGCGCATCAGGACGCATCCGAGAACAATCAACTGTGCCGTGCCAAAGCCAAATTCGCCCGCGCCGAGGAGTGCCATTGCAACAACGTCGCGGCCTGTCTTCAACTGTCCGTCCACCTGGACTTCCACCTGCGAGCGGAGGTTGTTGAGAACCAAAGTCTGTTGGGTTTCGGCAAGTCCAATTTCGGGCGAAATGCCAGCGTAACGTATTGACGATGCGGGAGATGCGCCTGTGCCGCCTTCTGCGCCAGAGATTACAATCAAATCCGCCTTGGCCTTTGCAACGCCAGCCGCGATTGTGCCGACGCCTGTTTCAGCCACAAGTTTTACGCTGATTTTTGCGCTGGGGTTGACGTTGCGGAGGTCGTAAATCAACTGCGCGAGGTCTTCGATGGAGTAGATGTCGTGGTGGGGCGGGGGAGAGATAAGCGAAATGCCGGGAATTGAGTTACGTGTCTTGGCAATCACCTCGTTGACCTTGAATCCTGGCAACTGACCACCCTCGCCGGGTTTTGCGCCCTGGGCTACCTTGATTTGTATTTCGGAAGCGTTGACGAGGTATTCGGCCGTTACGCCGAAACGTCCGCTCGCCACCTGTTTGATTGCGCTGCTGAGTGATACGCCGTCCTTCTTTTCGTAGAAACGGGCGTTGTCTTCGCCGCCTTCGCCTGTGTTGCTGCGGCTCTTCAACTTGTTGAGCGCAAGGGCGATGGCCTCGTGAGCCTCTTTGCTTATCGCGCCAAACGACATTGCCGCGCCGATAAAGCGTTTTACGATGTTTTCTGCGGGCTCAACCTCGTCGATGGAAATCGGGTTGGATTTAAACTTGAAGTAGTCGCGCAGGAAAATCGGTTCGGGCTTGTTGTCGATGATGGAAGTAAATTCCTTGAATTTCTTGTAGTTGCCAGTTCGTGTTGCGATTTGCAGAGCGGCGATGGCTTCGGGAGTCCATGCGTGACGGATTCCGTCCTTGCGGAAGGAGAACTGTCCGATGTAGGGCAGAAGTTTTTCGTCGTCAATCTCTGCGTCAAAACCTTGCGCGTGCATACGGATTGCGTCCTTTGCAATGTAGTCGAGACCGATGCCGCCAACGCTGCATTTCCTTGTGCCGAAGTATTTGTGGAGGAACTCGCCGCCGAGACCGATGGATTCAAAAATCTTTGCGCCACGGAACGAGCGTATGGTGCTGATGCCCATCTTGCTCATGATTTTGAGCAAGCCCTTGTCTATCGCCTTGATGTAGTTCTTTTCGGCGGTGGCGTAGTCGAGTTGGAGTTCGTCTTTCTTTACGAGGTCGTCTATGACGGCAAAAGCCATGTAGGGGTTGATTGCACTTGCGCCAAAGCCGAGCAACAACGCGGCGTGCATCACCTCGCGGATTTCGCCAGATTCTACAATCAGGGCGGTCTGAACACGTTTTTTGATGCTTACAAGATAGTGGTGGATTGCGCTGACGGCCAGGAGCGAAGGAATTGCGGCGTGCTGGTCGTCGATGCCACGGTCGGTGAGGATTATGTAGTTGATGCCCTTGTCCACCGACTTTTCGGCGGCTTTGCAGAGGTCGTCGATGGCTTCCTCGATGCCCTGCGCGCCCTTGGACTTTTCAAAGAGGATGGGCAGTTTTTCGGTGTTGAAACCCTTGTAACGGATGTTGCAGAGGGTGTCGAGTTCGGTGTTGGTGAGCACGGGCTGCGGCAGACGAACCATCTTGCAGTTGGACGGGTCGGGATTGAGGATGCTCATGCTTACCGCGCCGATGTATTCTGTGAGCGACATCACAAGTTCCTCGCGGATGGGGTCGATTGGCGGGTTTGTCACCTGTGCAAACTGTTGACGGAAGTAGTTGAACAACAGTTGCGGACGGTCGGACAGGGCGGCAAGTTGTGTGTCGTTGCCCATTGAAGCGAGAGGCTCTTGGGCGTTGGCGCACATCGGGGTGATTGTGCGCTCGATGTCTTCGCGTGTGAAGTCAAAACAGCGGAGTTTCTGTTTGTAATTATCGACCGTGTTGGCGGCGTGACGGCCCGAGTGCAGTTTTGCAAGTTCGATGCGGTTTTCTTGCAGCCATTCCGAATAGTCACATTCCTCGGCGAGTTGCTGTTTGATTTCGTCGTTGGAATATATCGTGCCAGTCTCGGTGTCGATAAGCACCATCTTGCCTGGTTTGAGGCGGCCGTTGACCTTGATTTTGTCGGCCTCGATGTGCAGACAGCCAACCTCGGAAGAGAGGATGAGTTTGCCGTCGGTGGTGATGGCATAACGTGCGGGACGCAGGCCGTTGCGGTCGAGCATGCCACCTGCATAGCGTCCGTCGGTGAAGATGAGTGCTGCGGGACCGTCCCAAGGTTCCATCAAGATGGAGTGGTATTCGTAGAACGCCTTGATTTTGTTGCTGATGGGGTTCTTTTCGTTGAAAGATTCAGGCACCATCATCGCCATTGCGTGTGGCAGGCTCATTCCCGAGCGGACAAAGAATTCAAGCACGTTGTCGAATGCCGCGCTGTCGCTCATGTCGGCTTGGATGATTGGCGAATAATTTTCCATTCCGCCCAACGTTTTGGAAGTCAATACGCTTTCGCGGGCTTCCATCCATTTGCGGTTGCCACGGATGGTGTTGATTTCGCCGTTGTGGGCGAGCATACGGAATGGCTGCGCCAAAGGCCAAGTGGGGAAAGTGTTGGTGCTGAAACGTGAGTGAACCAACGCCAAACCCGTGGTGAAGTTGGGGTTGGTGAGGTCCTGGTAGTATTTCCTCAACTGCATTGAGGTCAACATACCCTTATAAATGATTGTGCGGTTTGAAAGGGAAACCACATAAAAATCTTTGTCGTGGATGGTCTGTTCAAACTTTTTGCGGAGAAGGTACAGTTTGGTCTCGAACTCTGGGATTTCGTCGGCGCCAGTGATGAAGATTTGGACGATACGGGGTTCCACGGCACGCGCTTCTTCGCCAAGGACGTCAGAATTGACTGGCACTTCGCGCACGCGCAAGAGGTTGAGCCCCATGTTTTCGGTTTCCTCAATCATCTGGGCGATGATTCCGTCGCCAGTTTTTTTGTCTTTGGGCAGGAACACCATTCCAGCACCGTATTTAAGTTTTTCAGGTACAGGGATGCCCTGTAAGAGGATAAATTCGTGTGGAATCTGTACAAGGATGCCCGCGCCGTCGCCTGTCTTGTTGTCGGCGGCCTCTGCGCCACGGTGTTTGAGGTTTTCGAGTACTGTGAGGGCGTCAGCCACAAGTTGGTGTGTCTTGTTGCCCTTCAAATCTACGAGCAACCCTATGCCGCAGGCGTCATGCTCGTTTTGGTGGGAGTATAATCCTATGTCTGTCATCATTTTTGTTCGGATTATGAGTTTTAAACGTCTTTTTTTTTACACTGCAAAATTACTGTGGGGTGTATTTTTATGCAATACCTATTGTTCGTAATGGGACATAAAAAAACATACGTATTTTTACGCGGTGGGAGTACGAGAAATGCTGATGGTAGGTACGAGAAATGCTGAAGGGTTTATGGAAGTTTTGGAAACGTAGGGACGCAAAATTTCGCGTATCCACAATATGATGGTTGCCTAAAAAAAATGTAGAGACGCAAATTTTGCGTCTCTACATGGTGATGACTGGCAAATAATCACGTTATATTAGTTGATAAACAATAATTCGCGGTATTTGGGCAGAGGCCACATGTCGTTGTCAACGATTTCTTCGAGGCTGTCGATGGGTTTGCGGATTGCGAAGAGCGATTCGGCAATCTCGTGGTATGCCATCGCCTTCTTGTACTCGTCGGCGATTTGGTTGGCATTCTTGCGCGCCTCAATCATCGCTTCCACCTTGTCGCGGATTTCGGTGATTTTGTCGGCGATGTCCTCCACGAGTTCGATTTCTACCGACGCCATCTTCTGATACTTGTCGGGGAAGAGCGACTTGATTTTCTCGATGTTGTCCAGCAGTTTGGTCTGGTAAGCCAACGCCGCAGGAATGATGTGGTTGATCGCCATACGACCCATTACGCGGGCTTCGATCTGTACCTTCTTCGAGTAGATTTCCCAACGAACCTCGTTGCGGGCTTCGAGTTCCTTCTCGGAGTAGATGCCCATGCGGGTGAACATCTCGATGTTCTGTTTCTCGGTGAACGCCTTGAACATCTGGGGAACGCAGGTCTCGACGTCCAAGCCACGTTTCTTCGCCTCTATCTGCCATTCGTCGGAATAGCCGTTGCCGTCGAAACAGATTACGTCGATTATATCTTTGATGATGGGCTTGAGGGTGTCCATGATTGCGATGTTCATCGCCTTGCCGTCAGCCATCGCCTTGTCAACAGCCTTCTTGAAGTCGGTGAGCTGGTCGGCTACGGCTGCGTTGAGGGTGGTCATGGCGTTGGCGCAGTTGGCGGACGAACCTACGGCGCGGAACTCAAACCTATTGCCTGTGAATGCGAACGGCGATGTACGGTTGCGGTCGGTGTTGTCGATGAAGATTTCGGGAATCTCTACCAGACCAACCGACTTGCCTTTCTTGCCTGCAATTTCAATCGGGGTGTCGGACGGTACTTCGAGAAGTTTGTGCAATACGTCGGTCATCGTCTTGCCGAGGAATGCCGAAACGATTGCCGGAGGTGCCTCGTTGGCTCCCAGACGGTGAGCGTTGGTGGCGGATGCGATGGAAGCTTTGAGCAGTGCGTTGTATTTCTGAACGGCTGCCAAAACGTTTACAAAGAACGTTACAAACTGCAAGTTGCCATTTGCGTCCTTGCCCGGGGCGAGCAGGAGAGTGCCGGTGTCGGTGCCGAGCGACCAGTTGTTGTGCTTGCCCGAACCGTTGATGCCGTCGAAGGGTTTTTCGTGGAGCAACACTACAAAGCCGTGCTTCCTTGCAACTGCGTTCATGGTGTTCATTATCAATTGGTTTTGGTCGTTGCTGAGGTTGACCTCGCCAAAAATGGGCGCAAGTTCAAACTGGTTGGGGGCTACCTCGTTGTGACGGGTCTTCAACGGAATGCCGAGTTTGTAGCCTGCGATTTCGATGTCGCGCATGAAAGCAGCCACGCGAGAAGGTATTGCACCGAAATAATGGTCGTCGAGCTGTTGGTTTTTAGACGATGCGTGACCCATGAGTGTGCGTCCTGTGAGCATGAGGTCGGGACGCGCTGCGAAGAGGTCTTCGTCCACGAGGAAGTATTCCTGCTCCCAGCCGAGGTAAGAGAACACTTTCTTTACCTTGGGGTCAAACATCTTGCAGATGGGAAGTGCGGCGTCGTTGACCGCTTTGAGAGCCTTTTTGAGCGGAGTCTTGTAGTCGAGAGCCTCGCCGGTGTAGGCGATGAACACGGTGGGGATGCAGAGTGTGTCGTCCTGGATGAACACGGGCGAAGTGGGGTCCCAAGCGGTGTAGCCGCGAGCCTCAAAGGTGGCGCGGATGCCGCCCGAGGGAAACGACGAAGCGTCGGGTTCCTGCTGAGCAAGCGATTTGCCGTCAAAATTCTCAATCATGCCGCCCTTGTTGTCGTACTCCATGAAAGAGTCGTGTTTTTCGGCGGTGCCTTCGGTCAAAGGCTGGAACCAGTGAGTGATGTGCGTTACGCCGTGAGCCAGAGCCCAGGTCTTCATGCCGGCAGCCACGTGGTCGGCGGTGTCGCGATCGAGCGGTTTGCCGTTGTCGATACAGTCGATGAGAGCGTTGAATGTCTTGACATCAAGATACTTGCGCATCTTTTCACGGTTGAAGACCAATTCGCCGAAATATTCCGACGGACGGGTGTCGGGAGTCTCTACTGCAACGGCTTTCTTCTTGAAAGCGTCCTGCACTACATCAAATCTTAGTTTGCTCATAATATTATAATTTTAATTTTGTTGATATTCGTTTTTATACGGACGTCATGTCGTGGCGTCGCTGTTTTTTTTTACATTGCAAAGATACGGCGGTGTGTGATAATGTGCAATACCGATTGTTCGTAATAGGGGATGAAATTCCATACGTAATTTTACGCGGTGCGGGTACGAGTTTTTGTTATGGGGTGTACGGGAGATACGGAGAGGGTGAAAAAAACAAGTAGAGACGTCATGCCATGGCGTCTCTACAATAAGCATTTAATAAAACAATAGGCTTTTTACAATAATCTTTTTTACAAAACAGTATCGTCGTTAATATGCATTTTCATGGACACCCTTCACAGCCCTGCCGCTCGGGTCGTTGAGGTTTTTGAACGATGCGTCCCACGCCAATGCCTCCGCCGTGGAACAAGCCACGCTCGGCACGCTCGGCACGCTCATCGCCGCCGAATTGCTCGGGAAAAGTTCGCTGAATATAGAGCGGTAATAATATTCCTCCTTGTTCATCGGGGTATTGATGGGGAAGCGGATTGCGGCGTTTGCCATCTGTTGGTCGCTGACGGCTGCGGCAGTCATTGCTTTGAGGCTGTCGATCCAACTGTATCCAACGCCGTCGCTGAACTGTTCCTTCTGCCTCCACGCGATGCTCTCGGGAAGGATGTCGGTGAACGCCTCGCGGACAACACGTTTTTCGATTTCCTTGCCTGGGCACATCTTGTCCTTGGGATTGAGGCGCATTGCAACGTCGAGAAACTCCTTGTCCAAAAACGGCACGCGACCTTCAACGCCCCACGCGGCGAGCGATTTGTTGGCGCGAAGGCAGTCGTAGAGGTAGAGTTTGCCAAGTTTGCGGACAGTCTCCTCGTGGAACGCCTTGGGGTCGGGGGCTTTGTGGAAATAGAGATAGCCGCCAAAAATCTCGTCTGCGCCCTCGCCACTAAGCACCATCTTGATGCCCATGCTCTTAATCACCCTTGCCAAAAGGTACATCGGGGTGCTTGCGCGGACGGTGGTAACGTCGTATGTCTCGATATGGTAGATGACGTCGCGGATAGCGTCCATGCCTTCCTGAACTGTGTAGTGCACTTCGTGGTGCACAGTGCCGAGGTAGTCGGCCATGACACGCGCCTTAGCCAAGTCGGGCGAACCCTTGATGCCCACCGCAAAAGAGTGAAGCCTCGGCCACCACGCCTGAGCCTGGTCGTCGGTCTCGATGCGCTTGTGGGCATACATGTTGGCAATCGACGAAATCACCGAACTGTCCAAACCGCCCGAAAGCAGCACGCCGTAAGGCACGTCGCTCATAAGCTGGCGTTTGACGGCGGCTTTGAGCGCGTCGCCGAGTTCCTTCACGTCGGTCTTGTTGTCGGCTACTGACTGATATTCAAACCAGTCGCGATGCCACCAGCGGCGCATCTGGCCGTCCTTGCTGTAATAATAATGACCGGGCAGGAACGGTTCGTATTTTTCGCAATGGCCTTCGAGGGCTTTGAGTTCGCTTGCTACGTAAACTGTTCCGTCGTAGTCGTAGCCTATATAAAGAGGAATAATTCCGATATGGTCGCGGGCGATGAGGAAAGAGTCGTTCTCCTCGTCGTAAAGCACGAATGCGAATATGCCGTTTAGGTCTTCGAGAAAGTCAACGCCTTTTTCCTTGTAGAGGGCGAGGATAACTTCGCAGTCGGAGCCTGTCTGAAATTCGTATTTGCCTTTGAGACGTTCGCGTATCTGTTGATGGTTGTATATTTCGCCGTTGACAGCCAGAGCCTGTTTCTTGTCGGGCGAGTAGAGTGGCTGTCCTCCCGATAGAGGATCTACGATGGCGAGTCTTTCGTGCGCCAGTACGCAGCGTGTACTACTGTAAACGCCGCTCCAATCGGGACCACGGTGCCTAATTTTCGACGACATTTTAAGAGCCTTCTCTCTCATCTTGGCGGCCACGCCGTCCTGAATGTTCAATATTGCTACAAATCCGCACATAATGGTATTTTTAATGCATAATTCATGATGCACAACGCATAATGGAGAATGCGGGGTTTTATTTTATGTTCTTCTAATGTTGAATTGCTAATTTTTCAACAGCGCAAAGTTATTGCGGCGACACTTTTTGTGCAATACCGATTGTTCGTAATAAGAGTGGGGATTTTGTACGTGATTTACGTTATGGCTGTACGTGTTTTGATTATTGCAGGTACGGAAAATACGGATGACAGTTATTTTTTTGCGAATAGGGTAGGGGACAAACGAATAATTTTTTATTTTTGTGGCGGAATATGATGTTTTTCAATGGACACCTACACATACATATTAATCCCGCTCATCAGCGCGACGATAGGTTACATCACTAATGTCATCGCCATACAAATGACTTTCTATCCTCTTGATTACAAGGGGTTGAGGCCGTTTTTGGGGTGGCAGGGGATTATACCGTCCAAGGCGACCAAGATGGCTGAAAAGTCGGTTGATTTGTTGACACGCGACCTTTTCAATCCCAAGGACGTCTTTGCACGGCTCGATGTCGGCGAAATCAACAAGATTGCCTCCGACAATTTCCTCTCGATGGCGCGCCGCATCGCCGATTCTGTGATGACCACCCGTGTGCCGGCGGTTTCTACCGCTGTCGGGCGTGGCGTGATGCCTCATGTGGAGGCTGCCGTGGCTAAGGTGTTGCCGGGTGTGGTGGGCAATTCGATGGAGCGCATCAAGGACAACATCGCCGAAATCCTCGACCTCAAGGCCATCGCCGTGGAAGCCTTGAAGGAAGACAAGTCGTTGATTAACAAGATTTTCTTGGATTTGGGCGGCAAACAGTTCCGTTTTATCGAGACTTCGGGCGCATGGCTCGGTTTCCTTTTTGGGTTGGGACAGATAGTAACGTGCATGTACACAAGCCATTGGCTGATGTTTGTGGCGTATGGCGTCTTTATCGGCTACATCACCAACGTTTTGGCTATCAAGATGATATTTGAGCCTGCCGAACCCAAGAAGGTTGGACCTTTTACTTTGTGGGGGTTGTTTTTGCGTAATCAACGCGCCGAGAGTTTCAAGTACGCCGAAATAATCTCCTCGCGCATCCTGACGCCCGAAAAACTCTTTGACTACATATTCCGCTCGCCTGACTGCAAACTTACCCGTCAGATTATGGAAGAGGAAGTCTCAAAGGCTGTTGACGAGGTGGTGCGCACGTTGCCGTCGCTGGTAAAACTCGTCCTGACCAACCAAAAACTTTCCGAATTGAAGTCCGTGGCGGTGTTTAATCTTATGAACGAGCTTCCGCTCTACATCGGCGTCATCTATCCTTATACAGAGACCGCCCTCGACATCCGCAACACTATCGGTGGCAAGATGGCTGACCTTCCCCCAAAAAAATTCATCGACTTCCTCCGCCCCGCCTTTCAGGAGGACGAATGGAAGTTGATAGCCGTCGGCGCGGCGTTGGGTGGCGTGGCTGGCTTCTTGCAGTCGCTTTTATAACATAATAAATGCATAATTCATAATGCGCAAATAGGCTTCCGCCGAATGGCAATTATGAATTATGCATTATGAATTGTGCATTGAAAAAACTACAACGCCTCTGTAATCTTCTTCCTCAGTGTCTCTACGGCTTTGACGATTTGTGTCATTTGGTCGTCGGAGACTGTGATTACGGTGTAGGAGCCTTGTATTGAAACCGACTGCCCGTTGATTTCCTCCACCTTGTCTTCGCCTTCCACTGTTTCTATTTTTATGTTCTCGTATGCCTTGGCGAGTTCCTTGAAAGCCGATACAAGTTTCACATGGTTCGGGTTGTTGCCCATATAGTGGACGAGAGCCGCAATGAGTTCGTCGAGGATTTGTTTCTGGCTTGCGATGTGGTCGCGCATGCGTTTGTTTTCCTTGTTTTTGTAAACCTGTGTGGCGAGGTACAGGCTCTCCGTCCAGACACCTGTCACCATCATCGCGCTCACTTCGGCGCGGTTGTTGTCGCGGAGGTGTCGGTTCATGTTTTCGTAGCTCATCGTTGAGAGCACGAGCAGGGAGTCGAGGTTGCTGTTGTTGGTGGCGATGCGCTTGAGCGTCGGGAAGTCAAAAAACTGTGCGAGTTTGAGCGATTCGGTGAGCTTGCGGATTGCGACGAGGTAGCTGAGCACTTCGCCGGTCTTGCTGTAAACGTTGAGGTAGCCCAGGTCGGCGCAGAATACGCCGAGGCCGAGCGACTGCTTGAATGTGGTCTCGAAGTTTTCGCTCTTGCCGGCGTCCAGCAGGAGGCTCTCTCTGAATGGCACTTTCATGTCCTGGATGATGGCCGACACTTCCACCGGCGACGGGAAACTCTGTATCAGGTCGCTGAAGTCGGCTATGTCGCGGCTTCTGTAGTGCGTGAGAAATTCCTCGTCGAGGCCGTATGCGGCAAGGTCTATCTGCTGTTCCGTGGTCTCGGAGCTGTTGTATTCCAACTCTTTGTCGCCGTCGTTTTGCGCGTTGTTGGTGTTGCCCGAGCCGCCGCAGGCCGCCATTATTGCTACCGATGCCGCGAGGCACGCTGCTTTTATTGTCGTAAATAGTCTTTTCATATTTGATAGATTGGTGTTTTTGTGTTCAAATTATTTTTTTTGTGTCCGCAAATATAAAGTTTTTTCTTCACATTGCGTACATTTGGCGTGTGATTTTTTTTATGTCAATATTCCCATGCCTTCACCCCGTATTCTATGCGCCCCGTGTGGTCGTTGGAATAGTTCCATGTCCACGACTGCGGGTCGCGTATCGCCGAGGCGGGTATGTAGGCTATCGAGTGGTCGTACATCTGAAGGCTGTCGCTGTTGTAATATCTCTGGCTGATTGGCGATATGATGCACGATTTGCCCTTTGGGAGCATGTTGATGTGGTATTGCTGCATGAACGTCTGGAGCGTGGCGGCTCCTATGTCGTCGATGAGCCTCAGCCTCGCCAGGTGCGCCGTGATTGGCTCCGAGAGAAACGAGAGCGTATTCACCGAGATTACAAAGTCGAATGTATTGAGCGTGTCGCTGTAATTGCCGGAGATGTAGTTGGGCGAGTGGATGAGCATGTCGACGGCGAAGTCCTTGTAGTGGTTGATGCTGTCGAGTGCCTCCGCCGCTATCTTTGTGATGTCTTCTGTGACGAGCTGTACGTTTTTGGTCTCCTGGATGCGCTGCCTTATTCTGCGCGGGTGGCAGATGTCGACCAGGAACACCTTGTCGAACATCCTCGACAATTCCAGCACCGGCACGTCGAGGCAGAAACCGCTGCCGAGCACCACGCAGGACCTCCGTCCAAAGCATCTCCGCGCACAGTCGCTGATGAATTTGCGTGTGTTGTATATGTGGCTGCTCCAGTCTTGGTAGCCCGTCACGTAGTCGTAATGGTACTGCGTCTGGTAGGTGTCGTACCGCAGACGCCTTGCCACGCGGCGAAGTGTGCGTTCTGTGGACGACTGTGCGGGTTGGTCGTCTTTTTTGTTGAATGGCCACATCTTCTTGTTTTTTTTCGTTAGAATACGGTGGTGGTGGTGGTGACTTTTGCGCCGAGTTTTTGGGCGGCGGCGATGGTGTCGTCGGCGGCGGTGTCGCAGCCTGCCACGGGCGACATGGCGTCGTCGAGGATTACAAGTTTTTTCACGAGTTCGGGGGCCTTGTCCATCAACTGCTTTATGGTGTTGCACACGCAGTGGCTCTTGGCTTCGCCGGCGATGAATATCTGCATGTAATCGTTGAGTGTCCGGGCGAGTGGGGCGTTGAATAGCGTCGATTCTTCGGTGGGGGTGGCGATTTCGGCTTCAAACGCGCCAAAGTGTTCCGAGTAGGGGTACCAGCCTTTGCGGACGATGCGGTAGCGCCTGCTTGTGCCTTGCATCCAGTCGAATATTATGGTGAGCAGCGCCGGGTCGATGTCGGCTCCCCATGTGCCTGATATGCAGTGCCGTGGCCAGATGGTGTGGGTCCTGCCGAGTGCCTCCAGCTGCTCGATGTATTTTGTGGCGGTGTTTAAGTCGTCGGCAGATGCGGTGGTGTATGTGCCGTCGTTGATGTCTTGCAGCGTGACGGTGGTGAAGGGCGTCGGGTGCGCGCCCACCCTGTCGAACCAAAAATCCGGGTGCGCGATGTCGTACGGGATGTGGTCGTCGGCGGTGATGATTATCTCGTCGATTTTGTCGCCGTTCTGGTCGAGCATGTCGCCGATGCGGCTTATGTCTTTTTCGGCGTTGGGCACGTACAGTGCGCCCTTGGGGTTGCAGAAGTCGTTCTGCGGGTCGATGATTAGCAATATTGTCTTCTTGTGCATGGTGTTGAGCGTATTTTGCCCAAAAATACCTATTCTTTTTGTAATTGCAAATTTTTTTTTGACTTTTTTGACGGTGGACTGTTTTTGTGCGCCTCTTAGCCGTCGTGTGTCCACCAGCAACGGCTTTTTGTCCACCATCGGCAGGGCTGCTGTGTGTATCTTTGCAGTGTCAAAATAAGTGGTATTCTTTACTCATAATATTTTTTCTTCAAATAATGTTTGAGACGGACAAGTATTCGAAAACAGTTTTAGAAAGTAAGTTAATTTAGTAAGTAGTAAAATTGGTAAGTAAAAAATGCTAAGGCGGCTGGCGTTGTGAAACGTCGAGCCGTTTTTTTATGTCGCGAAGGTTGGTCGTTTTGTTTTTTTTGATTAATTTTGCCCGCTGGAATCAAACATAACATCAAAATGGCAAATCACAAGACACGCTCAATATCCGAGAAGTGGCGCATCAGCCACGAATGGAACAAACGCACCGGACTCTACACGTTCATGGGGCAGATTCTTATCAAGCTCCTCATTATCATCGCCATCATCGTGGGCGCGGTGCTTCTGCTCAATCATTTCTTCAACTTGGAGCAGATCATCAAGGATTATATTTTCAGCCACGATACGCCTGGCGTATTGACGCTGTTTTTGATTTCGGAGACGCTGCTGGGCTGGATTCCGCCTGACTTGTTCATCATGTGGAGCGACAAGTTCGGACAGCCGTTCCTATGGCTCACAATCCTTGGCACCATCTCTTACATCGGCGGCATGAACGCCTATTGGATTGGCAAGATTGCGCTGAAGTTCCCTAAATTCCGCCGCTGGCTCGAAAGTCGCAACGCCGAGTTTTTCGTCAGGATACGCAAGTGGGGCGGCATCATCATAATACTCGCCGCGCTTTTCCCGCTGCCCTTCGCCACCACCACTCTGGCGGCCGGCATGGTCAGGTATCCCTTCAGGCTTACGTTGCTCTACGGGCTGTCGCGGTATGTGAGGTTTTATCTGTACGGCGTGCTGATTTTCTTGGGCATGGACAAGATTATGTAGTTTTTTTTGAAAAAAATGCCGCCAAATTGCCGTCAATTCCTTAATAATGACTATATTTACCGCAAATTTTTATTTCAGGGACTTGAAAAAGGCGGTGTTATATAATATTTTGACTATCAGTCTGTTGGCTATTGGCAACGATGCCTTCGCTCTGTCGGCGGAGGAGGGCGTCCATGTGTCGGGGATGGTTGTAGCCGCTTTTATAGCAATCGGCGTGGTGATTCTTGGGCTGCTCGTGGTGTTGTATTTTGCGTTCAGGAAGATTAAGCGCATCAACAGCCGCCTCGAGGCGCAGAGGGACGAGATTGAATGTCAGAAAAACCTCATCCTCGTCAAGAACGAACAAATCACCGATTCCATACAGTACGCCCGCAAAATCCAGGATTCAATCCTCGTCCCCGAAGACAAAATCAAGCGTTGGCTGCCCGAGATGTTCATCTATTACAAGCCGAAGGACATCGTGAGCGGCGATTTCTATTGGTTTAGCCGTTATGAGAGCAAGTATGTGATCACCGCCATCGACTGCGCGGGGCACGGCGTCCCGGGCGCGTTCCTCTCCATGATTGGCAATACGCTGCTGCACGAGATTGTCAACATCAAGCATGTATTCAAGCCCGACCAGATTCTTGCTATGCTGCATACGGGCATCACGCTCGCGCTCAATCAGGAGAGCGAGGATTCGGGCAGCGAGGCGGGCATGGACATGAGCCTCTGCACCGTCGATACCAAATTGAACCGGTTTCAGTTTGCCGGCGCAAAAAACAGCATTTACGTCGTCCAGGGCGACAAGCTCAAAATCCTGAAGGCAAATTATTATTCGGTGGGCGGCAGGTCGCTGAGGCCCGACATGAAGGTGTCGTTCACTTGCTATGACTTCATGTACGACGAAAACACCTCTATATATATGTTTTCTGACGGGTACATGGACCAGTTTGGAGGGGAGAGCAACGAGAAGTTCAATGCGCAGAGGTTCAAGGAGTTGATACTTGCCAACCGTGCTTTGCCTATGGTGGAGCAGAAGGAGATTATCACCAAGACTATGGAGCAGTGGATAGGCGACAGGCAGCAGATAGACGATTTTCTTGTGATGGGGGTCAAGCTTTCGGGGCTTGGCAAATATGAAGGTCAGCCTTCAGAGCCGCAGAAGGTGATTGCGGGATGATGTCTGCCGTTTTTTTTGTCAAATAATTGTTGTGTAATTGAAAAACTTATTTTATATTTGCAATCACAAAAGTATAAGTAATAACGTTTATCAAAGGAATAAAAAAGTATGTAACATCCTTGACGAGACTGAGATACCAGAATTAGCACTTCATCATTACATCAGTAAAGTCAAGCCCGAGGGTGTCTGCGTTCTTCATATAGGGCGTGGATATTTGTGGCGTTGTCTGATGTAGGCTGTGCTAGGCCTTGGTATCGTCATTATCCACGACCTTTTCTTTGAGAAAAGATATGTTGGATGATGGATAATCAGGTTTTTGACAACTATATAAATGAATATTGGTTTCACGTTTCCAATCAGAATGAGATTCCAATAATAGGACATGCAGAAAGGAGCATTAATAGTTCACTTTTGCATGAAATAGCTCATCGTATAGTAGATTCTAATACAGATGACATAGAAACTCTCAAGCAAATTATAACTGCTAATGTAGATTCTATAGATACACTGCGGACTATTGTTGGTATTACGGACAAGAGAATGTATCTTGAATTGAGTTATATATTCAATAAAAAGCGTAACGGCTCAGACAGTAAACGTAATATCTTAGGAGAGTCGATCTATTTGCTTCAAAAGCATTCTATTAAGTTCTTTAAGGGTATCATAAGAAAAGATGATGATATTTCGCAAAAAGTGTGCGAAACGATTGCACAGTATTTTGAGGATCATGGTGTGATTACTGTCCTTCATTTGCTTGGCAAGATGAATGTTCAGGAAATAAAGGCACTGGTTGATTATATGTTGCTACCCAAAGAGATCCAGCAGGAGGAAACCAAAAAAAGGGGGCATGGTGCAGAACAAAGATTGGCATTACTTTTACATGAACTTGGTGTATCGTTTATTCCTGACAAACGACATATAAATCCTATGAGTCAGGATGATCCAAATGTCAGCAAGGCTACTTTTGAGTTGTCGGACAGAGATGAGACAACTACTTGGAGCATGGATTTGATTATAAAAGATGGTGAAGCCCTTAGGGTGTTTGTTCAGGGATTAATCCATACATCTGACCCAGGGCAGTATGGTGTCAACAAAAGTGCAGAAACAGTTTCGGTCAAGTCGCGTTTAGCGAACTATAATGCAACTTCAACAAAGAAAATAGAATTGTGGGGATTGGTGGATGGTGTTGGCTTCATTGAGAATCCAAAGCATACTGTTTTTAAGATGATAGAACAATTTGACACTTTTGTCCAATTAAAAAGTTTGTACAAGGCTGGACTTCGACTTCATAAACTTGGTATGGTTCATATCAAGGCGATACGCTTTAATATGGATTTTTATTCAGAAGAGGAAGCCAATCAAATGTTTAGTAAATATGGCTCTGATGATATTCAATTAGTTACAGATGTGCACGATTGCACGTGGAAGGAGGTCGAAGCAGGCATGGCGTGGCTGTATGTATGATACCTAAAGATACCTATTGCAGCCACACTTTTATTATTGTGTCAATTCTATCTAAAAATGGCTTTTTGCTGCTTTGCGTTTTGTGACCTTCTTGACACAGTTTTGAGATTTCAGCGTGTGCTTCGTTGTCCGGGTCGTATTTCGGAATGTTTAGTCTGCCAATTATGCTGGGTGTTATTTGAGTACCAACCATATAGTTCTCTATTGTTTTTCTATATGGAGTTGAACTTATGACACCGCATACATAATAAGCCTCGTCTTTATTGTCTATGCCAATGGTTATGATTTTTTCGTTGCCAATTATATTTTTTTCCCCAAGTATTGGATCGTCAGCGTATTCTACGACGGCTGGTGTGAATTGTTTTGAAATGTATCTCCAGCATACCTTGTATTTTGCAAATGTATAAACGCCTATTCTTTGCAGCGTGTAGTAATATTGGTCGTGTATTGGCTTGTCCATGCTTGTAAATCCTTTTCTATTTTCGAGTTCATCCCTGAAAAGAGAAAAGTATTGTGCAGTCAATGGATATTTGGATAATGTCTTTTCATTTATCGGGTACATTTTTGTTTCTGGTGTATGGGGACAAAGAATGTATTTGGAATAAGAGTATGACCAAAAATTCAGGTCATTCCCTGTTAGGAATGGGAATACGAACTCTTTTTCAATATCCAATTGGACGTTTTTCATTTTGTTTTTCGCATGCTCCGTAATGTTTGAAACATTGATGATGTCTTTTTTTTCGGAATTTATGTTTAACCAGTAAACACCATTGGCTCCACCTGTAAAAACGCCTGTGCGAGCCACAAGGTCGTTGCGGCCAAGGATGAATTTGGATGTGTTGTTATCCTCGTCAGATTCAGTTATCCATCCCGAATTAGATATTCCGTTTATAGATGGGCGAGCCTTGAGTTTGTCAAATATAACATAGTCTTCTATGTTGGAAATATGTGTCTTGTCGAATGATTTGGTGCTTGTTTTGGGACGCCAAACAACGTAATCAACTGGATACTGCGTGTTTGTCCCTTTTTCTATATATATAACCGCTGTTCGTGTCACCGCGTCTTTGAATGGCTTAATTTGTGTCAAATCATCTACTCGTTGCACTTTTAGTTTTATGTTTTTCGGTGCTATCATAAATTTGCGAAACCCTTCGCCTTGTTTGATTGATTTAAACAATGTTTCTTTAACGACGAACCCTATTTTGCCGCCCATGGCTAAGTAATTGTCGATGGCAACGTATGTAAACAACACTGAAATGTCCTCTTTTATAAAGTTTGCGTTCAGTCCTTTTTGTGTAAAGAGACCGTAATATTGCCATAACTGGGCATGGTTAATACGGTATGAATCTGGTAAATATTCCCAGTTCACCCACGGCGGATTGCCTACGATGTAGTCGTATTTTATTTTGGGTACGCTGTCATTGTGTCTTGTTTCGTTAAACATCAGAGTTGATATGTCGTTTATCGCGATTGTGTCTGCGCAGTATATCGGAATTTCTATTTGTAAATTGTTGTTTAACGCGAACACTTTGCTGTATTGAAGGATGTAGTTGGTTTTTGCTGCCAAAACTGTTAGAGGATTGATATCTATACCGCAAACATTAAAGAAAATCGAATTATTCGATATGTGTTTGAACTTATTGATTAGTGCCACAATAAATGTAGCAGAGCCGCATGATGGATCAATGAACTTTTTGTTGAAAGCATTTTGGTCTTTGTCGGTCAGTTGGTCTATCACTATATTTGCCAACCAATATGGCGTGTAGTATTCGCCAAGACTGTGTCGAATTTCTTTTGAAAAGATGCTTTCAAATATTGTACTGATGGCATCGTCGTCTTCATCTATTTCGTTTGGTTGTATAATTTTGAATAGGTTAAACAGTTTTCCTTCGATGTTTGTTATTTCCAGAAACCAATTGTAATAATTGATACATGTGTAGTTGGATATTCCATTCTTCTTATAGGTGTCGTCATCGAATATGTTGATACTAAACGTGTTATGTGGGAATAGAGATTTATATGCCAAAATTCTAAGTATGACAGAGTAGTATGTCTCTAAGCAATAGAATAACTTGAATATATTCTCTGTGTTGCTTCCTATCGTAACACCGAAGCAACTCTCTAATTTGTTTGTGTCAATTTTCTTTTGAGTGTCAAAATTACCATGTATGTACGTAAATTGTTCTTTCCAATCTTTATAGACATTGGATTCGTTTACGTTGTTATACAGAATCTGTATTGCGGAGAAAAAAAAATCTCCTTTATACCAGTTTGAGTTGTGATTGTTCTTCATTTTTATATTTTTTTGTTCAGTTTTCTGCCGTCTTTATCGTAAATTCGAATGTGGTGACTCCGTCGTTGCAGCTTGCCACAAGGTGCGAGCCGAGCGCATGGAGATATGCGTGGCAGAGTTTTAGGCCGATGCTGGTGCCGCTTTCGTATGCCGTGCCGTTTGTGGACGAAATCTCGTGGGCGGCGTTGATGTTCTGGAGTCGGGAGGAGGGTATCGGTTCGCCGGTGTCGGATACGGATATGCGGATGCTGTCGCCCTCTGTTATATCTACGTTGATCATGATGATGCCGTCCTGGTAGCAGAATTTTATCGCGTTGGAAATGAGGTTCCTGAGTATTGTGTTGATTTTGTTTTCGTCGGAGAATGCCATCGTGCGCGGCTTGATGTGGTTGACGAGCGAGATGCCCTTCTTCATTGCCTGCGCCGACGAGAGTTTCAGTATCGAATCCACGGTCTTGAATACGTCAAACTCCTTTTTGACCACCGTCATGTCGCCAGACTGCGATGTGGAGTAGTCCAATAGGTTGACGAGCAGTTCGTATCCCTCCGACGCCGCTTGCTTGATGATTTCGGCGTAATCCTCCGCCTCTTTGTAGTTTTGCTGCTCGAGGTTTATTTTAAGCAGCTCGCTGAACCCGATCATGCCGTTGAATGGGTTTTTGAGGTCGTGCCCGATGATTTTGATGAGGCGGTTTTTGCTGTTGATTTCCTGGCGGAGCTTGTCGTGTGTCTTTTTTAGTTCCGAAACGTCTTTCACATGCCCCACGGTCTTGATGCTGCGCCCGTCTTTGTCTTTGATGATGGAGCCGAAGATTTCGACGTTGACACGCTGCCTGTCGTTTTCGCTCACGATGGTGGTCTCGATGATGTAGTCTTCGCTTCCGAGCAGGACTTTCTGCTTGCAAAACTCCTCTACGCGCTTTCTGTCGTCCTCCGCAATCGAATTGATGAAATCCTCGAAGGTGTAGCGCTTGTTGTACTGGTAGCCAAAGATGTCGCAGATGTTGGGGCTGATTACGTATGTGTCGGACGGAATGTCGAATATGAATATGTTGCCGTAATTGAACACCATGTCGGCGTTGATCGACACGTTGTGGAAGTTGTTTGGCTTCCTCTGGCATTTGGCGCAGTCGGCGAGTATCCTGCTTCCTGTTTCGCAGATGGTGTCCACTATCGCCTTTAACTTTTCGGGGATGATGACCGGCACCATGCCCGGCACGCTTGCAGCCGAGTCTGCCGACATGTAGAACGGGCCGCCTATTATGTAGCCGATGCAGTCGTCGTTGAAGTACATGGGTATTTCCATGATGAGGCTGCCGTCGCTGAGGTTGTTGAGCGAATATAGCGGCTTCGCGTTCTGTATCTTGTTGAGCGCGGTGGATACTATCAGGATGTCGAACCTGTGGGTGTGGTGTTCCCTGAAAAAGGACGAATGTTTGCCGTAAGGCTGCTTTACCACCGCCACAATCTCGATGTCGAGGAGGTTGGCGATGACCCTGATGCTGTCGCAATTGCCAAAATATTTAAGAAACTGCTCGCACATCATGGCGATGTCGGGCGACACCCCCCGGCGGCTATCGTATGACACGTAGTCGTTGAAGATGGATATGGAGTTGTCGTTGTCGAGCGTTGCTTTCATTGCCACTTTTTCATTACAAATATTCGCGTCTAAATTAGATATTTTTTCCGTGATAAAAAAATTTTTTTTGTTGATGAGATTTTTTTTGCAAAAAGGTGGATTTTTTTGCTTGCAATTCCACAAAAATAAAGTACTTTTGCATTTTGATTTAAGACAGGTCATTACTTAAATAATAAAACATTAATAGAATCAAATGCAAAAGATTGACAATTACAATTTCAAAGGCAAGAAAGTGATAGTCCGCGTGGACTTCAACGTGCCGTTGAACAAGGAGACCGGCGAAGTGTCGGACGACACCCGCATCCGTGGCGCACTGCCCACCATCAAGAAAATCATCGAGGACGGCGGCTGCGCAATCCTCATGTCGCACATGGGCAAGCCCAAGAACGTAGACCCCAAGGCCGGCGACCCCGCATTCTCCCTCAAGCAGATCATCCCCGCCATCGAGAAGTACACCAAGGAGTTCAACGTACCGACAATCCAGTTTGCAGAGGACTGCGCCAACGCTGAGGCTCAGGCCGTGGCGTTGAAGCCCGGACAGATTCTCCTGCTCCAGAACCTCCGCTACTACGCCGAGGAAGAGGGCAAGCCGCGTGGCATCGAGAAGGACGACCCGAAGATGGAGGAGGCCAAGGCTGCCATGAAGCAGCAGCAGGCAGACTTCGCCAAGAAGCTCGCTTCCTACGCAGAGGTTTACGTGAACGACGCTTTCGGCACCGCTCACCGCAAGCACGCTTCCACGGCTGTCATCGCCGATTCGTTCCCCGAGGACAAGAAGATGTTTGGTTTCCTCATCAACAAGGAGCTCGACGCAATGGACAAGGTGTTGAACGACGCCCGCAAGCCCTTCACCGCCATCATGGGCGGCGCAAAGGTTTCCGACAAGATTAACGTCATCACCAACCTCCTCGACCGCGTACAAAACCTCATCATCGGCGGCGGCATGACCTACACCTTCATCAAGGCTCTCGGCGGCAAGATTGGCAATTCGCTCTGCGAAGAAGACAAGCTCGACCTCGCCAAGGAAATCCTCGACAAGGCTAAGGCCAAGGGCGTGAATGTATTCCTGCCCGTGGACGCTGTCAATGCCGACAAGTTCGACAAGGACGCCAACACCAACGTTTCGGACGTGGACAACACTCCCGACGGCTGGATGGGTCTCGACATCGCCGAGAAGTCCATCAAGAAGTTTGAGGAAGTCATCGTCAATTCCAAGACTGTCATCTGGAACGGCCCGATGGGTGTATTTGAGTTTGAGAAGTTTGCAAAAGGCACTTCCGCAATCGCCCAGGCAGTTGCAAAGGCCACTGCAAACGGTGCGTTCACATTGATTGGCGGCGGCGACTCCGTGGCAGCCATCAACAAGAACGGCCTCGCCGACAAGGTAAGCTACGTTTCCACCGGCGGCGGCGCAATGCTCGAGTACATGGAAGGCAAGCAGCTCCCCGGCATCGTTGCCATCAGGGGCTAATCTCCTACTGACTAATTAGTTTTGCACGGCTCCGACGTTCCTATCTACAAAACGATGGAACGTTGGAGCCGTGTCTTTTATACATCTCTAACGAAAAAATTGACCCAAAATAATTTTGCACATTCTACAAAATATTTCCATCTTTGCAGTTGCGAAACCGCCAGTTCGGAACTGACGAGTTCGCAACTATGATTAAAAATGATTGAGACATGAAATTTTTTGATCGTCAACAGGAAATAGAGCATCTGCGCAAGATACGGCAGAGGGCGCAAAATACGGCGCAATTCACAGTCATCACGGGACGGCGGCGCATCGGAAAGACATCGTTGGTATTGAAGGCATACGACGACGAGCCATTCCTATATTTCTTTGTGTCAAGAAGTTCAGAGAGCGAACTATGTCGCGAATTTGCCGACGAAATCCGCCAAAAACTCAATATGCCGATATTGGGCAGCGTGGAAAGTTTCGCCGACATTTTTCAGTATGTTATGGACATCTCCAAACAACGACTGATAACATTAATGATAGACGAATTTCAAGATTTCAACCGTGTCAACAGCGCGATATTCTCGCAGATACAGAGGATTTGGGATTTGAACAAAAACGAATCGCGGCTCAACCTGATAGTCTGCGGCTCGGTCTATTCTATGATTTCCAAACTGTTCCGCGACCACAAGGAATCGCTCTACGGACGGCAGACAGGCTCGTTCAAGGTGGAGACATTCGCGCCATCTGTGCTGAAAGAGATACTTGGCTTTTACAATCCCGGTTACAACAACCACGACCTTTTCGCGCTCTACCTCCTCACCGGCGGCGTGCCAAAATATGTGGAGTTGCTGATGGATTCGGGCGCGACAACGCAACAACAGATGCTCCAAATGATGGTTGAAAAAGATTCGTATTTCATTTACGAGGGCAAAAACATGCTCATCGAGGAGTTCGGGCGCGACTATGGGCGATATTTCGACATCCTCAAACTGATTGCCGAAGGCAACAACACCCGCAGCCGCATCGAAAACGTCCTTCATTGCGAAGTGTCGGGCTATCTCACCCGCCTCGAAAACGACTACGGACTCATCGCAAAATCCCGCCCGCTCTTTCAGCAGTCCACCACCAAAAACATCCATTATTCCGTCAGCGACAATTTCCTGTGCTTTTGGTTCAGGTTTATCTACAAGTACAACAGCATCATCGAGGCAAACTCCTACCCAAAACTCGCCGAAATTGTCAACCGCGACTATGCGGCGTACAGCGGCATCATTTTGGAGCGTTATTTCAGGGAAGTCCTCTTGGAGTCGCAGTCATACACCCAAATCGGCAATTGGTGGAACCGCAAAGGCGAGGACGAAATCGACATCATCGCCATCGACGACCTCTGCAAATCAATCACCTTCTACGAAGTCAAGCGTCATAAAGAAGAAATCAGCATCCCCATCCTCATCGAAAAAGCGCGTCATTTCTTTGAGACGACAGGCAAGTGCAAAGATTATCAGGTGGAATACAAGGGCGTGAGCATCGAGGATATGTGATTAATCGCGCCGCATGTGGCCCCAACGGTGCGCTATCGCCAAGCCGTGTACGTGAGCGCACGGAAACATAACGCCCGAAAAAATTGGTGACTCGGCAACTACACCGGCCTCACGAACCGTTTATTAGCGATATTTGCCCAACTACTTTGAATTTTTCCATCTCAATTTCACCAGCTGCCACAGCGATTTGACTACCTGAGTGGTCTTAAAAATCTGTTTTTCCCTTGGCAGGACGCCGTTCATGATGGTCTTGCCGCCGAGGTGTGTCACTTGAGCGACGGGGCAGACGGCGGCGTGGTATTTGCGGCGGCGGCAGTAGTCGGCGAGGATCATTTCCTCCGCGTAGAGGAAAGTGACCGGCACGAAGGCGAAATCCTCGTTTTGGAGAAACTCGCCCGCAAACGCCACGCACGAGCCGTGGAGGATGCAGCCGTCGGTATTCGAGAGGTCAACATCCTGCTTTTGGAACGAATTGCTTACCGTAGTGTATGTGGAGAGGATTTTTTTCTCAAATAAGCGCAACTTCAGCATCATCAGCCTGAAGAAGTCTATCAGCATCCATTTCAAAATCCTGAAAGTAGAATACGGCTCACGTTGCAGCGGGTTTTGGTGTCGGCCTTCGGGCGTGAGGATGTCGGGGCCGCAGACATCAAGGGTGTTTCCTTTCATATACGACGCAATCAATTCGGCGAAGCCGGGCTGCGTGATGATGACGTCGTTGTTCATTACCACTATGCAATCAGGGCTGTAATGCTCCCTTGCGTACTTGTATCCGGTGTTGTTGCCACGCGCGAAACCGAGGTTCTTGTCGTTGACAATAATTGTCACCCTGTCGCCATATCTTGTGCGCAGAGCCTCGCCCGAGCCGTCGCCCGAGCCGTTGTCCACTACTATTATCGGGCTGCCGGGCGCGGCGGTCAGGAGGTTGTCAAGGCAGGAGATTGTTATCTCCTGTGTCCTGTAATGCAGTATCACAAAGGCAGTTGTCATAATTGCTGGGGATTGTATTCAAAATTCCATTTGCCGGAGCCTACTGACTGTCGTCTGATGCCTGGCAGGGTGATTTCGGCGGTCATGTTTGGCGGTATTTCCACTGTTACGGACACTTGGTTTGGGCTTTTGCGCCTGACGTCCATCCATATTGTGCCGCGTGGCGTGGGTTGCTTGATGGATGCGTATTCGAGGTGTCCGATTTTTGGGCTGATTGCGACGTGCGAAAACCCCGGCTCCACTGGATTGATGCCCATCAGTTTGCGGCTGATTATGTTGGCTGGCGACGCCGACCATGCGTGGTTCCAGTCCTGATTGTCTTTGATGGAGTCGTTCCAACATTCGGTGGTCATCGTGCAGCCGCGTCTGATCATCTGATACCAGGAACGCTCCGTGGTGTCGGTGAGCAGTTGCAGGGCGTAGTTGGGGTCGTCGGCGTCAAAAATCCCGTCCAGCAAAAACTGCGCTCCAAAAGTAGAACACGCCATGCCGCGTTGTTTTACGAAGTCCAATACAGTGGCGCGGTTGTCGTCGTCGGCAACGCCCATGGCGAGGGGCAGCATGTTGGCGTGCAGCGACGAATGGTTCGATTCGAGACAGTCTACATACAATTTGCTGCTGTTGCGAAGGTCGCTGTTGATGGCGCGGCGCGTCTTTTCGGCGAGCGCTTCAAAACGCTCCGCGTCATAATTGTTGCCGAGAGCCAGGGCTATCTTCGCAAATGTTTTCAACGAATTGTAATATAGTGCATTAACGGACGTGTTGCAGGTGCTGTTTTCGTAGTCGTCGCGCTCCGAGGTGGGCCAGTCGATGAGGTCTTCGAGGCAAATTGAGGGAGAGTTGAGGCGGGTGAGGAGATAAGGCTCGGCAATGCGCATCCCGGAGTGCAACAGATTGTCGTATTCTTCGCGGAAACTGTGCAACGTCCTCATTTTCAGGTTTTCGTAGTATTTTTTGAGAAACGAGTCGTCGCCGGTGTAGAGGTAGTCGTTGTAGGCGACGCACACCGAGAGCAAAATCCATTCGGTGGGCCAGGTGGCGTGGTACATCAGGCGTTCGAGCGTGTTGCGGGCGATGGAGTATTGGTCGCTGACGGCGTAATAGGAGAGCTGGTTGATGTAAGTGTCGCCCTCGTATGTGATTCGCTCGCGGTCGCCGTCCACAAAGGCGCCCGCAAAACTCGTCGCCTTCATGGTGTGTTTGCAGATGTCCCAGACCTGGTTGAGTGTGGTGTCGCTCGATACGAAATCCGCCGCGTTGTCGTCGAAGGGATATGTCACTACGTCGCGGGTTATGTTGCTGTATATCAGTTGATGGTGGTAATTGTCTATCTGGACGTAGCGGAATGGCAGCACCTCGCCGATGTATTGGGGCATCAATACCGGCACTGCGCCGTTGTTGATGTTTGGGTCGGTGTTTTGGCGGTTGGCGTCAAATTCTATCTTGTATTTCAGGTAACCGCTGCTGAGGTCTATCTCGTAACGCCTGTAACGCGCCTCTCCGTATGGCCTTCGGTTGACAAATCCATTGTTGTCGAGGTCTTCGCCGAGGTGCACAATCACCGTGTCGCGCCCCGCCAACGAATTGAGTTTCAGCGACAACTGCCCGAAGGCGTCGTCCCCGAAATCCACCACGGCCGACGTACCCTTGAGGTTGATTGATTTGGGTTGCTGCGTTGTTTTTTCGAGTGGCAGGACGGATGTGAAGTCGTCGAGTTCGGTGGATGTGACAAAACCTTTCGCCGCCGAGAATCCCGACTTTCTGCCGTATGTGTCCACTATCGCCACCTTCCAATAATAAAGTGTGCCTGGCGTTAGCGGCTGTCCGGCATATTGCACCGACACCGACGACGAATCGGTTACGTAGCCCGAATCCCAGACGTCGCCCTCGTCGCGGTCTATCCACGCCTTCGACGACGCCACGATGATGCGGTATTTGCGTTGGTAGGTGTTTTTTTTGCTGCTGCGGATCATCCACGAAAACCTCGGCTTGCGGCTGCTTATCACCGCCACTTGGAGGTTCCTGAACTCGTTTTCCGTGTATTCCTCCAATGTCAGGCGGGTCCGGAAGCCTCGCTCAAAGACCACGTCGGTCTCGCGTATCATGTCGGTGGCAAGGTTATAGACGTAATAATCGGTTCCGCAACTTACTGTGGTGACGGAATACAAGAATATCGCTATAATCAATGCACAGGTTTTCAATTGCTTGGTAATGTGATGGTTGGATGATGGGGTAGGGGATGATGGGCTTACTTCCTGCCCATCTTAAACAAAAACTCCTTCTCCTCTTTTGTGAGCGACTGATAGCCCGACTGCGAGATTTTGTCGAGGATTTCGTCCATGCGTTTTTGGTTTTCGGCCTTCATGCGGTTGAAGTCGGAGTCTGACATTTCGCGGACGTTTTCGTTGTAGACCACGCGCATGTTTCGTTTTTGCCCGTTGGTTTTGGATGGCGACGGAAGTATTGTTACAATCTTGTCTATCAGATTGTTGAACCATTTGGTGAGGTCTTTGCCACGGAGGTATTGCCACGCAAACAACGCTCCGAATACCGCCCCGCCGAGGTGTGCGATGTGTCCGCCCGAATTGCTGCCCGATATTTGCATGAGGTCGAAGCCAATGTATATGATGCCGAGCCATTTGAGCGTCATCGGGATGATGCCGAAAATGCGGATTTCCATGTTGGGGCGCATCACGCATATTGCTATTACGATAGCCGTAACGGCCGCCGACGCCCCTACGCAGGTGGATAATTGCGCCGCCGGTTGGAACACGGGGAAAAGGTTGTAGGACAATACATACAGCAATGCGCCGCTAAGTCCGCCGAGGATGTAGGTGCCCACGAGCTGCTTGTTGTCGAATACCATCAGGAACATCTGACCCATGAAGTACAGCCAGAGCATGTTGCCGACGATGTGCCAGAAGTCGAAGTGCACAAACATGTAAGTGATTGGCGTCCAAAATCTCCAGAGCAACCTGTCGAGCGCGGCCGGCACGGCGAGATAATCGTTGCAGAGGTATTCTGCGGCGCTGATTCTTGTCTGTTCGGTGATTATGTCTATCTCAAAAAGGAACGTGAATATCCCCGCGATGCATATCAACAGATACACCGCTATATTGATTCCCAACAGTTTGTTGAGCATTGACGCCTTGAAGAATGATTTGATGTCCATGGCTTTGTGGTTTATGAATTACAAATCGTGAGTTATTGATTTGCAAATTTACAAACTCTTTCTCAAAACGCCAAATATTTCAAAAAGATGGGTCGTTTTTAATTTTTCCACTCCGCCACAGCCCCCGCGTCTTCGCACTCGTCCAACAGTTGCTGTATTGTCTTGTAGAGCGTCGGATGCACGTAGTCTGGCGCGATGTCCGCCGTTGGCTGCAATACAAAACGCCTTAAAGCAATTTTTGGATGAGGTATTGTAAGGCGCGGTACGTCAATGATTTCGTTATCATAAAATAAAATGTCGATGTCTATCGGACGCGCCTCGTAGCCGTTGCCGCTGCGGATGCGTCCCATTTGGGATTCGATGTCGTTGACGGCTTTTAATAGTTGCAACGGTGGGAGCGCGGTCTCGACGGCGATTGTCTGATTGAGGTAGTCGTCGTCGCTGTATCCCCAGGATTGCGTTTGGTATATTGGGGATTGCAATGTGACAGTCCCGACGGCTGCGGCGATTTGCTCGACGGCGCGGCGGAGGTTGTCGGCGCGGTCGGGGATGTTGGAGCCGAGGGAAAGGTATGAGGTGTGGGTGTCGGGCATATTGTGGGCAGTTAGGCAATCGTCCTTAGTCCATTTTCAGGTGCTTCATCAGCACGTTTTGGAGTTTGCCGAGGATTTCGGTGTCCTGTCCGAGTTTGGTGCTGGCGTTGGCGATTTTGGGAGCCGCCTTGGTGGTCTTCTGACCGATTGGCGAGGCGAGGAATTTGTTGTATTCCTTCAGTTCGTCGAGGGTGTAGTTTTCGTAATAAACCTCCAGTATGAACTCCTTCATCTTGGGCATCATCGCCTCGGCGCACTCTCTGGCGGTGGCTTGCACGTCGTCGAGTTTCACGGTGCCGGCGTCCACGAGTTGCTGGTACTGGATGCGCATCGTCTCCGTCAGTGTGCCTTTCATGTCGGTGAGTTCGATGGTCTTGTCGACTTCTTTCTTGAACGCGGCGTCTTGTGCAAACAAGTTGCAGGCTATCAACGCCATAGCAAACATAAGTATTATTCCTTTCATAATGAAATTGGTTTTGGTAATTTTGGGCAAATTTAAGACAATGTATGGAGATTTGCAAAAATTTTTTCTGATTATGCTTTATTTCGTTAATTTTGCGTCTGTAATCTAAACCCGTTGGCCATGATTAAGATAAAAGAAATTTGGGATTCGGTGAAGAGTGCGCCCAGGGAATTCCCCGTGGAGACGGCGATGGGCGTTACTTTTTCCGTGACGATGATGCTGATTGTGGAGCACGTCGTCAAGTCGGGGTATGTGCCCACGTTTGCGTTTGTAATTTTTGCGACGGCTATCACACTGCGCAAGGTCAATAAGTGGGCGTATTATGCGTCGTACCTGTTGGTGTGGCTCTGTTTTGCGCTTTTTGACAGTATGAATGTGCTCGAAAAGCCGTGGTTTTGGGTATTGAACATAATTGCTGCCATCGTCCTCGCCGCCGACCTCAAAAAATCTGACAACAAGGACTTCGCCAACACAGTGATTTGCAGGCTCGGACACATGGCGACGGCGGGTTTGCTGAGCGGAATCTTGGCGCCGATGGTATCGGCGATAATCGGGTCGGTTATTTATCTTTTTGATGTTGACTTGGGAAATTTGTTGATGCACGTCAACATCCTGGTTTTCGCACTGATAATGCCGTTGATTTATTGTAATTTCCAAACCAATTATGCGGAGGGCGACAGTTATGGCAGCCAGCTTCTTCGCGTGTTGGTGGATTTCATCGTGTCGCCCGCGTTGGTGATATATACGTTCATATTGTTGGTTTATATATTGAAAATAGTTTTAGCCCAGGAACTTCCGCGTGGCGGTGTGGCGTATATGGTGAGCATTTTCATCGCGCTTGTCCTGGTGGGCAATCTGCTCAACAAGTTGGTGAAAGACAGCCATTTCAATTGGTTTTATGACAATTTCACTTACATCGCCATCGCGCCGATAGTGCTGTTGTGGATAGGGACTATTTACAGAATCAACGAGTACGGTCTCACCGAATGGCGCGTTTATCTGTTGATAGTCAATGTGTTGATGACGACGTTCCCGTTGATGCTGAAAATCCCCGCCTTGGCGCGTTACAACCTTATGACCATGGTCTTGATGGCTGCGATGGTGCTTTTCACGTGTATAAAACCGATTTCAGCCCACAATATTGGCATCAGGAATCAATACAGCCGTTTTGTGCAGCACGCCAATGAACTCGGCGTTTTTGATACGGTGGAATGGACGCTGCGCAATGACGTTGACATCAAAATAATTGAACAGGACAGCACCCTGAACGTCAAATATTGGATGTTGAAGCGCGAATACGAGTTTCTGTGCAAACATTGCGACACCATTCGCTACAAGTACAATTCGTGGGCTTACTGGTACTCCGTCGCCGACAAATCCGACTCCGAAAACCATCCGCGTGGATATTGGTTTTATCTTAACGAACACGTTTCCGAAGTGCCGCTCGATGGGTTCGGCAAGTGTTACATCGGCAAAATCAACGCTGTATATGACGACGGAGTGCTGCAAGTGGACCGTAACGGACAATTAATCTTGGAATATCACGTCAAGGATTCGCTAAAAACTGTTGGTCAAGAGTTTTATAAGAATCCTCTCTGCGCCTTCAAGTATCACAACGACAGCGTTATGGTAGTCATCAAAGAGGTATGGGGCTGGGACAGGGACGGATATTTTGAGTTGGACAACATCAGCGAATATTCTGTCGATGTTTTTGGAAAATAATGAATAATTTTTGCAATTATGGCCAAAATTATAGAAAAATATAACGCCGCCAAGGATTTTGTATTCAAGGACATCTGGCGGGCGGATATGGACAATATGTCAAACCGCAAGCGCAGTGCTTTCAACATCTTGAAAGTCCTCATCATAGCCGTGCGCGGTTTTGTGGAGAATGGCTGCGCGGTCAGGGCGTCGGCGTTGACGTATTTTACGCTCCTCTCGTCGGTGCCGGTGGTCGCTCTCGCCTTTGCTCTCGCCAAGGGGTTTGGGCTGGAGAGTTTTGTGGTGGACATCATAAAGGACAGTTTCGCCGCCAATCCCGAGACCGCCGACTATCTGATTTCGTTTGCGTCGTCGATGCTCGAAAACGCCAAGGGCGGTGTCATCGCGGGTATTGGCGTGGTAATGTTGCTGTATTCCGTGTTTGAGTTGTTGAGCCACGTGGAGGAGGCTTTCAATTATATGTGGAACATCAAGAAAAACCGCCCCATCCTACGCAAAGTCACTGATTATATGACGATTATGGTGTTTTCGCCGATTCTTATCATCACGGCGAGCAGCGCGACTTTCTTCGTCAGGACCGAACTTGACGATTATTTCACTGATTATCTTTCGCCAGTTTCGACGGTGATTATCAAGGTTTTGCCGTATGTCTTGATGGCGATTGTGTTTACGTTGGTTTATTTGATAATGCCCAATACCAAGGTCAATGTCAAGAGCGCGCTTGTCGCGGGCGTCATCACGGGCATAGCGTTTCAGGTTTGGCAATGGGTTTACGTCGCGTTTCAGGTGGGCGTGTCGGAATACGGCGCGGTGTATGGAAGTTTTGCCGCGTTGCCGCTGTTTTTAGTATGGCTTCAAGTGTCGTGGATTATCGTGCTGTTGGGCTGCGAGGTTGCGTATTCGGTGCAGAATGTCAACAACTATTCCACCGAACTGTCCGCCGGCAACATCAGCACGCGGTTTATGAAGAGGGTTTCGATTCTCCTGATGACCAAAATAGTCAAGAATTTCGCCGAGTCCAAGCCGCCAAAGGACGCCGCGACATGGAGCGAGGAGCTCAAAATTTCACAAAAATTGTTTCTCCACGTGGCTCAACGCCTTCAAGACATCGGCCTCCTCGCCGAACTCCGCAACGACGGCAGCGGCAGTCCGATTTACATCCCTGCCACCGACACCGCCAATATCAATGTTGACACAATCTGTTCACGCATAGAGTCTTATGGCGAGGACGACGATTTTCCGCTCCAAATGACCGGCGACCTCGAATGTATCGACCACCTCGCCGCCGAGGGCGAAAAGGCGATGCGGGAGAAGTTGGAAGGACGGTTGGTTAGGGATATTAATTTATAAAGTGTTACTATGGAAAAACTTATCGAACTGATTGACGCAGAGCCATTTGTCTATGGCATCAATTTTAAGAGCAAAGTAAATCTTACTGTATATAAAGGCGAACACCCTACAATCGTGGGTGCCAATGGTGCGGGCAAGACCAAACTCGCCGAAATGATTGCTGGAAAGGTGGTTGTCAGGTCGGGTGTGATGAGGCTGTCGTTCCTGCCAAAAGGTGTTCATTATCAAAAAGATAAAGTAATCAAGGCGGGCTTTGAATCTGCTTACACAATGGCTGACTACGCCAACATGTATTACCAGCAGCGATTTTCATCCACCGAAAACGAATGGGACGCCATCCAAAACACCCGCCGGCCCACCGTAGAAAACCTCATTGCCGAACTGCCCGGAGTGGAAAAGGATTTTTGGATCGAAAAACTCCAGCTCCGCCGGCTATTCCCAAAGACTTTGCTGATGCTGTCGTCTGGCGAATTGAGGAGGTTTTTGATAGCGACGATACTCATAAAAAAGCCCGAAATTGTCATCTTTGACAATCCTTTCATCGGTCTCGACTTCAAGACCCGCGCCGTGCTGAACCAAGTGTTCAGCGACATCGCCGACCGTCAACAGATGGTGTTCGTGGTGCCGGACGTGAAGGACATCCCTGAAATCTCCAAGTCGGTGATACCGTGCCGACACCTCGAATATTTCCCAAAGATGGACAAGGATACTTTTTTGGCGGATGATGCTTTCAGGGAGATGATTTTCAAGGACGACTTTAAAGGGAAACTCGAACTCCCAGAACCTTACATCAAGGATGACAAGCAGTTCGCTAATGCGGCAATTCTTAGCAATGTTGCAATCAAATATCCCACGCGGACACTTTTTGAAGGACTCAGTTGGCGAATCCAAAAGGGCGAGAAGTGGTCGCTCTCCGGTCCAAACGGCAGCGGCAAATCTACCCTCCTCAGCCTCATAACAGCCGACAATCCAAGGAGTTACAATATGGATATAACGCTCTTTGACCGCAAGCGCGGCACGGGCGAGAGCATTTGGGACATCAAGAAGCGCATCGGCTACATCTCGGCTGAGATGCACCTCTACTTCCGCGAAAACCAACTTTGCAAAAAAGTGGTCGCCTCTGGACTTTTCGACACTCAGGGGCTTTTTCGCCAATGCACTGATGCTCAGTACGAAAAGGCACAGCAGGTGATGGACGTATTTGGCATCGGACACCTTGCAGAGCGACCGTTTTTGCAGACTTCGGACGGAGAGCAACGCCTTGTGCTGCTTGCCCGCACAATGATTAAAAACCCTGACCTTCTGATACTTGACGAACCTCTGCACGGCCTCGACGCCGTCAACAAAGCCCGCGCCAAGCAACTCATCAATCAATACGCCGCACAGACCGGGCGCACTTTAATCCTCGTCACACACGAGCCGGAGAACGTGCCGGAATGCGTTGACAGGCATTTTGAATTGGGATAGTAGGGCGTACACGTGGGTCAGCCCCTACCGTTCAAACGCCGCCTTGATGTTTTCTGAAAATGTTTTCATCGCCTTTTGGTTGTTCATGATGCCGCGATAGTCGGAGAAAAGTTCGGCGTTGGGGTAGTCAAACATTGTGGAGATGTCGAGGTTGATGACGGTATTGTTGCCCTGCCGCATGACTGGAATCCTGACGCGAAAATCATTGTCGATATACTCAACAGGCTCTCCGTCAGCGTCATACACCTGACCGCGACCGATGTGGCAGTTGAAGGCGTTGGTGTTTCCGTCGGCATCGAGGTAGAGAATGTTGGTCTTCATGTAATGATAGCCGCCGCCGAGATAGTCGGGCCAAAACATCAGGTTTTCGGGCGGATTCTTGAACCTATAACTTCGGTTTTGTGCGGCGCTTAATCCAAACGTAAACTCAATGCTGTCGGCGTCTTGCAAATTGAAATCCGCCGCCGGTGTCCATTGCAAAGTCTTTGGAATCTCCACATCGACGTAATGCACGGAGTTTTCGACGTGCCTGATGGCATTGTCGTTGTATATGACAGAAATGTCCGATACAAAATATTGGCTTTGTGCGACCTGGAATTGAAGCCCTCGTTTAGATTTATAAATCATCTCGTTGAGTTTCAGCGGATTGCCGCCGCAGGTAAAAGTGAAAACGATTCCATCCTGCGCCGCCGCAGTGAGCGCAAAATAGAGCATCAGCATAAGTAATGTCAGTCTTTTCATATTGATGTTTTTATGTGGTTGTTTTTATTCCAATTTTCCCAAAAACGGCGAGTCCTCCACGTCCCGGAGCCGCCGCTCGATGGCGCGGGAGCGGACGCCGGCTGAGTCGATTACGTTGGCGGCTTCGTTGAGTTTTTTGCGGGTTTTGTCGAGGATGTCGCCAAATGTTGTGAACTCGGTCTTGACCTGCGAGAGGAGTTTCCAGACTTCGCTGCTGCGTTTTTCTATCGCCAACGTCCTGAATCCCATCTGCAAACTGCTGAGGAATGCGGCGAGGTTGGCGGGTCCAGTGACGGTGATTTTATAGTCGCGTCGCAACGATTCAAACAAGCCCGTCCGCCGCAAAATCTCCGCGTAAAGTCCTTCCGTCGGCACAAACATTATCGCAAAATCCGTCGTGGCGGGCGGTATGATATACTTGCTGTTGATTTCTGTGGCGCAACGCCTTACCGAAGTTTCAAATTTCGCGCCCTCCTTGTCGATGTCGCCGCCGTTTTCGTAAGCGTCAAGTAGGCGTTGGTAGTCCTCGATTGGGAATTTGCTGTCGATGGGAAGTAGGATAGGGCGGCCGTCGGGGTCTGCGCCGGGGAGTTTGACGGCAAATTCCACGCGGCGTTGGCTGTCCTCCTCCACGCAGGCGTTTTGGACGTACTGTTCGGGGCTGAGGATTTGTTGGAGGATGTTGCCGAGTTCCACTTCGCCCATGTTGCCGCGTGTCTTAACGTTGGAGAGGACGCGCTTCAGGTCTCCGACGCCTTCGGCAAGTCCGTGCATTTCGCCGAGACCTTTGTAGACTTGTTCGAGACGCTCGCTGATGAGTTTGAAGGATTCGTTGAAGCGGGTTTCGAGGGTCTGTTTCAGTTTGTCATCGACAATTTGACGGATTTCGTCCAATTTTGATTTGCTTACGTCTTGGAGTTCTTTGAGCCTTGTGGAAAAGAGTTGGAGTTGGATTTTCTGCGACTGCGCGAGGGCGTCCACGTTCCTGCCGAGCTGCTCGCCGAGCATACGGAAAAGTTCGTTGTTTTCGAGGCGTTGCTGCGATTCGGCGGTAGAGCGGTCGCGCCGCGAGGTGTCAAACTCCTCGCGGGTGACATTTTCCAGGCGGTCGAGGTCGCTGCGGAGTTCGTTGATGGAGTGCCGTGTTGTTACAGTGTTGACTATCAACACAATGACTGCTAAAATTATCAGGATTAGGACTGTGATTTCCATGCTTGGGTTGTACGTTTTTTTTTGGTGGGGGCAAAAATATGAATTTTTGGCGGTATGTACGAATAAAATTCATTTTTTTTTTGCAACTTTGCCGCGTGAAATTTATTTTTGTATTAAAGATATGAAACGATTTCTTATAATATTGTCTCTCGTTACGTTGGTGTGCGTGGCACTTTCAGGTTGCAACAGGCACACTTACAGGACTATACCGTGTCCGCACTTCTGCTATGTGTCATCCGTAACGGGACGCTGAGGATGGAGGTCATTGAGGGCATAGAAAACTATGACTGCCACGGGATGCCGTCGTGCGTCACCGTTGGCACTTTTGACGGGCTGCACGTTGGGCACCGCAGGATCATCGGCGAACTCGTGGATGTGTCGCGTCGCGAGGGTCTGAGGAGCGTTGTGATTACCTTCGACCCGCATCCGAGGCAGGTGCTTTGTCCCGATGCTGTGGTAAAATTTGTGCTTACGCGCTGCGAAAAGATTAGGATGTTTGCCACTCTTGGCGTGGATGTGCTTGTCATTCATCCATTTAGCCGAGAGTTCGCTGCATTGTGCGCCAGAGATTTCTTGGTGGACGTATTGTGCGGCAGGATGCGGATGAGGCATTTGGTCAAGGGTTTCAACAATCATTTTGGCTGCGACCGGCTCTCGGAAGTCGGGGCGATACGTGCGCTCGGCGTGGAGCATGGTTTTTGGGTGACACAGGTGGATGCCGAATGTTGCGCCGGAGTCTCGGCGTCGTCTACTCTTGTGCGACGTCTTGTAATGGATGGCGACATGGAGGAAGCCGCCAACGTGCTCGGCTATCATTTTTTTGTGGAGGGGACGGTGGTGCATGGGCGTATGATTGGCAGGACGATAGGATTCCCTACCGCCAACCTGGACATTGGCTGCGAAGACAAGCTATTGCCGCGTTGCGGGGCATACGTCGCATCGGTAGAAATAGATGGCGGCACTTGGCGAGCCGTTCTCAATATCGGCAGCAATCCCACCGTCAATGTAGACAGCAGCAAAATTTTTCTTGAAGTCCATATAATTGACTTTGATGCAGATATTTACGGCAGGTCAATTAAAGTAAATATCCTGCACCGCATCCGTGATGAGAAGGTGTTTGGCTCGATAGCAGAACTCCGTGCGCAGATAGTCCGCGACAAGGATTTTGCAATGTCTTTTAGCGTGTGATGTGCCTCATGAAACCGTCCGCGAGCAGTGCCGTATTGATTTCGGTGCCGTTGCGGAAGCATTTGTACAATTCGCCGTCCTTGAAGTATGCAGTCTCCAAATATGAGGAATCAACGTCGAGGATTACGTTTCGGCTTGCGAATACGGGTGCTGACTTTTGGAAATAGATGTCGGTGCTGACCGTCCTCGTGGTGTCGGTCATCACCGAAATCTTCACTGTGTCGCTGTCCTTGACGAAAACTACCGTTTCCTCGTTTCCTTCCTTCTGCTTGGAGATGAAGGTTTCTTCTATGGTTTCACGAATTTCGTTCACATATTCGTCGATATTGCTAATGAGCGATATGTCAGTTAATTGCGATTCGTTATCTGAAGTAGTGCTTGCGTCGTTGCCGTCGCTGTTGTCTTGCGCCGGAAGCAGACATGAAGCCAACAACATCATCGGCAAAATCAAAATGGGGATAATATTTTTCATCATGTCTTCATTTTTTTGGTTTTCAACTAATTATACGAAATACTGAGAAAAATGTTTCGGAAAATTGACATTTTTACTTGGTTTAGGTATGGGGTGGGGGAGTGCCCTCTTGTCGCGGGGGTGGAAATCTCACAAATCTTTACAAATCCGCCCTGTGGTGGCGTGTAACATTTGATTTGTAAAGATTTGCGGAGTTTCTTGTGTGCGTAGTCATGCCTTGAGGCCGCCGGTGATTGCGATGGTCTCGCCTGTGATGTACGCCGCGTCGTCGGATGCGAGGAAAGCTGCGAGAGCCGCTACTTCCTCCGCTTCGCCAAAACGTCCGAGGGAGATGCCTTTTTTGAGTTCCTCCTCGTTGAGCGCGCTTGTCATGTCGGTCTTTATGAATCCGGGCGCGATGGCGTTTACGGTGATGTTTTTTACTCCGACTTCCTTGGACAGAGCCTTCGTGGCGGCGATGATTGCGCCTTTGGCAGCCGAATAGTTGCATTGTCCTGGCAGACCGATGAGTCCTGATACCGACGCCATGTTGATGATTCGGCCGTGTTTTTTGCGGATCATCTTCTTGACCACAATCCTCGTTACGTTGAAGAAGCCGTCGAGCGACGTGCTCAAAACCTTGTGCCACGCCTCGGGCTCCATCATCGGGAGGAGCGAGTCGGATGTTACGCCGGCGTTGTTGACGAGTACGTCGATGTAAGCGTCCTTGTGTTCGTCCTGCCACTTCTCGATGGCGGCTTGCGTTTCGGCGAGGTTGGCTACGTCAAACTTGATGATTTCGCCCTCGGTGCCGGCTTCCTTGGTGAGGGCGAGGGTCTCCTCAGCCTTTGCTTGGTTGGCGACGTAATTGATGAGTACGTGATAGCCTTGGCTTGCGAGTTTCACGCAGATTGCGCGGCCGATGCCACGGCTGCCGCCTGTTACTAATGCGTATTTCATTTGTCTTTTGTCGTTTTTAAATTATTGTGTTAGTCCGTATGTTATCTCTAATCTTTAATCTCTAATCTCTAATCTCTAATCTTTAATCTCTAATCTCTAATCTCTAATCTTTCCTCTCTAATCTCTAATCTTTCCTCTCTCCTCTTTAAATCTTTCCTCTTTAAATCTCTCCTCTAATAGTACAACTCTTCTTCCTTGGCGTTAAGGAACTTCCTTATGCTGAAGAAGGCTGCTATGAGTGTTACTGCAACGCCAATTACAAGCATCGCCAAGAGCGTGGGCCAGAATGCGGAGATTTGGAATACGCCGTTGATAATCTTCTCGATGAATGTGATTGTCGTTGTCAGGCAGATGATGGCGGTAATCGAGGCTATTGCGCTCTGTATCAGCGAGCGTTTAAGGTACGGCTTCGATATGTGCCAGTTGGTGGCGCCGATGAGTTTGGCAGTGTGGATGTCAAACCTGTCGCCCGACATTTGCAGCCTGATCGAGTTGGCTATCAGTATTATGGTTATCACCGCCAATACAATCGTCAATACGAGGAATATCGACGCTATCTTGGCGATGACGGTGGTCGCGTTGGTCCAGACGTCCTTGGGGTAATAAACATCGTCCACCGCCTTGAAACCTTTGATTGCCTTCTCCAGCGACTTGATGCTGTCGATGTTGGAGTATTGGTCGGTGAGTTTCACCTCAATCTGCGAGTAGAGCGGATTGTCGCCGAGGATTTCCACGAAGTCTTCGCCGAGTTCCTTGGCGAGTTCTTTCGCCGACTCCTTTTTCGAGATGTATTTGGTCTCGCGTGCGTATTCCGCTTGGTCGAGCAACTTGCGGAACTGGTCGATTTCGGCTTGTGTGCGCGAATCGTTGAGTGTGACGGTCATCTTGATGTTGGACCTGAACATGTCGCTGACGTGCTGTGTATTGAACAGCAACATGAAGAAAAGCCCCGCCAAATACAGCACAAGGGCGATGCAGACTGTTGATGTGAAGTACGACATCAGCAGCTTGCGTCGATAATACTTGCTCGTCTGCGGCTTTTGGTTTTCTGTTTGTTCCATTAATGTACGATTGATTTTGTAGTAAGTTTTAGTTTGCAAAAATAATAATAAAATTTGAATGTAGCCGCTGGTTTTTGAAAATTTTTTGAAAAAAATGCACGTCCAAACCTTGTAAAATCAAATGAGATTTGGACGTGCGTCGAATGTATCAGAATTTGAAGCAACTCATTGCCTCAAACTGTTTAACCCTTTGTGCGATAGCCTGTTCGCTAAGAGCCTGCAAATTCTCGGTGCCGAACTTTTCGCAGCAGAACGAGCCCATAACGCTGCCCGCTACAACGGCGGCTTTGGCGGTCTCAAAGTCGGTGTTGCCTTTTGCAGCCATGTAGCCGCAGAACCCTCCCGCAAAACTGTCGCCTGCGCCTGTGGGGTCGGCTACGGTCTCGAGCGGCAGCGCGGGCGCGAAGAATACCTGTCCGTCCCTTGCAAAGAGCAACGCGCCGTTGTCGCCCTTCTTTATTATAAGGTATAGGAGGCCCATGGAGAGGATTTTGCGGGCGGCTTTCACGAGCGAGTATTCGCCGGAGAGCTGCCGCGCCTCCTCGTCGTTGATTGTCAGCACATCTACCATGCGGATTGTGGCGTCGAGGTCGTCGGGCGTGGTGTTCATCCAATAGTTCATCGTGTCCATGACGATGAGTTTTGGACGTTTGCCAATCTTCCTGATGACGGATTGCTGGATGGCGGGAGTGATGTTGCCGAGCATCAGCACGTCGGGGTCTTTGTACGATTCGGGGACGCTTGGGTCGAAGTCGGCGAATACGTTGAGTTCGGTGACGAGGGTGGTGCGCTGGTTCATGTCCTTGTTATATACGCCCGACCAAAACATCGTCTTGCCGTCGGGGCGCACTTCTACGCCCGAGGTGTCGATGCCCTTGCTGTTGAGGAGTGAGAAGTACTCCTTCTGGAAGTCGCCGCCAACGACGGAAATGATTTGCGGTTTCACTCCGAAATACGACGATGCGAGGGCGATGTAGGGCGATGCGCCGCCGATTATCTTGTCGGTTTTGCCCGACGGTGTTTCAATTGCGTCGAAAGCCAGACTTCCGACTATTGCTAACTTGTTCATTATTAATGTGTTTAAAAAAAAGTTACATTTGGATGAAAAATTTTTCAAAAATAATTTTTTTATTTGAAAAAAACAACTTAACTTTGCACCGCAAAAGAAAAAAAACGATATTTGACTTTCTCCAATAGCTCAGTTGGTTAGAGCATCTGACTGTTAATCAGAGGGTCCCTGGTTCAAGTCCAGGTTGGAGAGCCTTTTATTGATATTGTCATATTTTTTATTTTTTTGATTCTCCAATAGCTCAGTTGGTTAGAGCATCTGACTGTTAATCAGAGGGTCCCTGGTTCAAGTCCAGGTTGGAGAGCAGGACGCTCGGTTCAGGAATTGAATCGAGTGTTTTTTTTGTCTGTTGTGAGTTCGCGTGGGGCTGCATTATAAAAAAATGTGGAGTGACATTTGCCACTCCACATTTTTCAAGTGATAGTTGCGTGGGACAATTTTATTTTGCGTAATTCTTCACAAAATAGTCGTACAAATCACAATCCGAAACCAAATCGGATGGGGTTCGCCCCTTCTCAAATTCGTAGAGTCGTTGGTAATCCTTGAAATTCTGATGGTTGCGGTTGACGATGGTTTCGTACTTGTCGGTATCGTAATTATACTCCCTCGTTTCGTAGGAGTCGGGGACGGAGGTAAGCGCAAGCGCAAACAACGCCTTCTCCTTCAATTTTGGGTCGCTCGCTTTGGCGGCTGTTTCGAGGTGTCGGCGGGCTTCCTTCACAAAGTCGAGTGCGGCAGAGGTGGTCTTGGCGTCGTAGTCGCTGGAGTGGTAATAATGCGCCAGGTGCCAGCAGTCGCCGGCGTTGGAAGCCTGATAATAGCGCGTGGCGAGTTCGTATGCCTTTTCAGGTTTCGACGCCTGACCTAAGAGCGACGCCATCTCCTTGCAAAAATCGAGTTTCGGATTGTTGGTGAGCGCGGGCACTTCTTCGTCGCCCTCATAAAACCAAGTGTTGATGTCGCAGCCTTCGAGCTGGAGTCCATCCCATTTTGGCTTGCTGTAATCCCTGAAAACCATATACTTGGCGATGGCTTGTTCGTTGAGGAATTTCATCGGGACGGCTTGCAGGAAGGGAATAGCCTTCTGAAAATCGCCCTCGGCGAGATATTTGGTTCCGATGAGGTCGTTGAAGTAGTCGGGATTGTGCTCTATCTGCCCCCAAAGCCATTTGGAGAGTTCGTCGCGGGTGTCGAATTTATTGTAAAAATCCGCAGTCTCGGCGGCGGAGAGGTCGCACAATGCGGCGAAATATTTGGACGAATAATCCTGCGTGCCGGGGTTGTCGATGCTCATAAACCATCCGAGGCCGTTGCTCTGGGCGTATTGCATCGGGTCGGTCTTGCAGATGACTGCGTGGAGGCCGCCGAGAGCCGCTTTGAGTTGCTTGTCCTTGACGGCTTGCAGCACGGTCTCAAAGTTTTCGATGTAGTTTTCGACGTCGCCTTTCACCTTGGAGCGCAGCCATTTCAGCTCGGTGAGCATGAAGCTGGCGTAGGCGGGGGTGTAGTTTTGGTCGGCGGCGTAGATGAGGAGGCGGGTCATCCGGGCGTTTTCCTTGACGCTTGCGCTGCCCGACATCGACATCGCCGCATCCGCCTGTTTCTTGGCGTCGTTGTAATTGCCGAGGCGGTAGTTGCAATAGGCGGCGGCGCTCTTCCAGAGCGCGGGGCTGTCGGTGGCCTTGCTGTCGGCTATCTTGTTGGCCTGTGCGATGAAATTGGCGGCGTCGCGCTTTACGGCGATGTTTTGGAGCGAATCTTCCTTGCTGTAAAACTCCTTGCGTCCGAGTTCAAAGTCGATGTTGTCGATGAACTGAATCAATATCCACGGAATCGCCTTGGAATTGTGGTTTTTGTTGTAGGTGTCCATCAGCGTCTTGTACTCGTATTTGCCTGCCACACACCACGAAAGGCTCATGTTGTCGTTGATTTTGGCGTAGATTTCCATCGCCTCGTCCTTCTTTCCCGTGCGGAGGAGCGCGCCGGCGTAGAGGTCGTCGAGGAGGAGCAGGCAGTCGCTTGTGGCTGGTATGCGCGAGAGGCTTTCGGAGTAATATTTGATTACTTCGTCAAACTGTCCCGACTGAAACATCGCCCTCATTGCCAACAAGATGTAGCGGTCGGCATACTTGGCGCCCTTGTAGTTGCGGGCGGCGGTGATTACTTCGGCGAGGTTCTCCTTTGCCTTGTCGAGGTCTTCTTTGGTCGGGTAGTACCATTTGTTCCATTCCGGGTCGTAGTCGTCGCCGTATGCCTCTATATAAAGGTTGGAACAGAGGTCGTAGTCCTCGTTGCGACGCTGTCGGTAGAGGTTGTTGAGCCGCAGGTATTCAAGCATTTCGCTGTCGTTCTTCTTTTTGGCGGCCTTGTAGATGCGGTAGTCGTCGAAGTTGATGGCTGAATTTTCGGTGAGGAGGCGGAGGTCGTACTCGTCGAGGTTTTCGCCGGTGTAGTTGCTCCAATATTTCAGGAAGTCTGGCTCAAACTGGTCGGCGAACTCCCTCAACATGAAGTAACTCCAATACTTGTTGCCGTATCCGATGTCGAAACACGGCTTTGCCATCGCCGGCAACATCAGCAACAAGCTAATGATTAAATATTTTTTCATACTGTTCTGTAGTTAAATTGTTTATGTTTCGTGAATTGATGTCGTATAATATCGTCTGCGCCGACATTGAGGGGCGCAGACTGTCGATGATTCGTTTGATGGTTGAAATCTCGTCGTATTCCGCCTTGAATGTCAGCAACTTGTCGCCGTGCTTGATTTGCGTGAGGCTGCTGCCGGGTTCGGGATTGTTGACTATAAGGCGGTTGGCGATGGATTCGTATTCGTTGCCGCCGACGTGACGGAATTTGGTGGTGTCGGCGGTGTCTTCGTTGTAGAGGATTGTGCGGAGTGCGCCGTCGCTGTACAGCAGTTGAAAACTGAAATCCGGATACGCCGCACAGAGCGGCAACTTGTAGTCTTTCAACGATTTGAGGTACGGCTCGCAGTCTTTGTATGACAGGATTGGGTTGCGGCGCGGCGGCGTGCTGATGTTGCCGGTGTTATAGACCATCAACACTCCGTAATCCACTGGCGGCGGCGTCATTCTCAACTGATGCAGTCGGATTGTGGCGGAAAGGCGGATGTTCTTTTCTTTCAGTATTTTGCTGTGGTCGGCGAGGAATTGGAAAGATCGGTCCTGCGACGATTCTTTCCATGCGCAGTCGATTTGGATTTCGTCAACGTTATGGATGTCGTTGGTTTCGCACATTTGCAAAACCCTGTACGCCAATATTTTGGGCATCTTGTCGATGTCCATTTTCATACAACTTTCCGTGATGAAAACTGTCGGGATTATCTTGACGCCGCTTATAATTGGCTGTTGAAACAGGATGGTCGCCTTGGGTTTGGGGACGTTTGACTTGCCGTCGGGTGCAACGTCGAAAAATCTCATATATATCTTCTTGATTTGCAGTCTATTTACGAAAATATGCTCCGTACTGTCAGGATTCCACGTTGTCTTCCACCAATATGCCGACGGCTGCGGGTCGGGGATGGCAGGGTCGGGACGGTCGCAGGCGGCGAGGATGATTGCAATTACAAAAAGGTATAATGGTCTCATGTGGTCTTTACGTTTTTTTGATAAAACGTTTGTATGTGCGGCAAAATTGTGGAAACCTTAATTCCGAAAGTTTTTTCTAATCGAATTTCAAAATAATTTTTTTAACTTGCAATTTTTTAATCGAGGAAGTCGTCTGACTTCCTCGATTTTTTTCGATAAATGTCGGTTTTTTCGGACACTTATAATTAATTGTATTACTAAATGCAAATTGCCACTACCTTTCTCTCCTTGTCGGCATCGACAATTTGGAAATGTTGTTCGTGGATGACGTTGGCGGGGATGAGGGCGTCGGCTAATTTGTTGATTTCAGCGAGTTTGCTCAACTTCATACCGCCGTTAATCTCTATGTAGAGGAACACGTGCTTGCAGTTTTGCAAACTTTCGCTCTGATTAGGGAAACGGATGTCGCTGATGGCATTTTGCATTGTTTCTTTTACATCATTGCCGAAAGCGACACCCGCATAGCCGACCTTGCCCACGCCGTCAGTTTTCTTGATTTCGTCCGTAATGGATTGCAGCGCGTCGTCAATAGCCATGCGACGAATTGCGATTTCATCGTCAGTGCGTCCGATTTCTTCAATGACGAAACCAAGGTTGGTGTTGATTGTGGACATAGTTGTGGTTTTATTTGTTATTCTTCCATTCCAAGAATTTGCGGAAGTTGTCCATAACACTGTTATAGACAACTTCGCAGTCATGTGTTGTTTCATTTACTTGACGTGGGTCATATCCCCTGAAAATCAATATGTCCGAATCCTGAACATACCTGATTTTTCTTGCATCTGTATTTGGAACAGCCTGAGCATCAGGGTATAGAGTACACACAAATCTGAAAATGTCGTCATTCGTGCATACAATCCTATTCGGTTTCAGAATCTCAACAATTTCCCTTCGAAGCATATTACCGTATTCACCTTCAAGAAATCTTTTCACATCATCAATGTTGGCCGGTGTCTTCTTGCACTCAACCATAGCAAACGGATGCGTGTTGAAGATTTTTTTAGCATCATTGATGTCGATTTCGTTGAACTTCGGTGCCTGTGCTTCGTTAGTCAAGCCCGTCAGGACGAAAGCAATGTTTTTGAGAAAATTACTTCCATCATGACTGACAAGATTACGATTATTCTGTTTCATCTCCAACACTTTCGCATTGTCAGTAGGCATATCTTTCAGCCAAAAACGAATGTCGTCAGCGTCAGCCTCTTTGGATTTGCCTTTCAATGCAAACATTACACGGGGTTTTTCAGAGTTAGTCCATTGCTGTTCTGTAACCTTCCAATCGATACCGTCTTGGAACATCACACCATCTTTGACGAAATATTCGCCGTCGCCATTCTGTCTGATGACATTCTGATAATCATCATACAGGGCTTCCAATTGTTGTGAAATTGTGTTATTCTCCATTTGTAGACATTATTTAGATTGATATTTCCTTATCTTGGTGGCAAATTTAGAAACTATATTGGATTTTCACAAACATATTTTTGAAAAAAAGGATGTGTTTCATTTCACGCTGCAAAGATAATATATTGCGTGTGCCGTTTTTGAGGGACGATAAAAAAAATAAATGGTCTGCGATGGAAATTATAATCCGCTATATCTGCAAAAAAATACAGATATAGCGGATTATAATTTTACTCGCCCCTTCCGCAATCAATCACCGCCTCAAAAATCCGCTTGCCGTTGTGCTCAATCCATTCGGGCTTTTCTTGGACGGTCTTTTCTTTTAGGAATGAGAACGTTACGAGGTAGCCTTCGGATTGGCAGCGGGCGTCGAGGTATTCCGAAAGTTGGTCGCGTCCCGAAATTTCGTACTCTGTTCCGTGCCAAATTTTGAGTTCAATGATGTATTCCTTGTGGTTGTATGTCACCACCAAGTCCATACGGCTGCCGTCGTCGTTTTCAGGTTCGGAATAATAAAATCCTGAGCCATTGATAATTGGTTTCAGGAAACAAATGAACATAAAACGACCTTCGCGCTCAATGAAGGTCTTTTGTCCGCCATCTTCGGCTTTTTGCTTTGTTTCCTTGCGGCGGCACATTATGTCGGCAAAACGGCTGATAATCAGCGGCATATTTAAGTCGCCATTTTTGTCGGAATAGACACTTGGACCGGCGTTGCTCGTAATCGAGTTTAATTGACTTTCGGCAATAAAATAGTTGTTGATTCGCTGTTGGAAAATGAGGTTGTGGATTATTGCGCCTGAATTTTTGTCAGGTCTTATATAAGCAAACGACCTTGCCATTTCCACGGGGAAAATGTCGGCGTAATAGTTTATCTTGAAGTTTTCCATCGAAATCGCCCTCAGCATTTTTTTCAAGTCGGGATAGGTTTCGATGTTTTTGGTAATGTCGCTGAACAACGTCAGCCTGTTGTCCTTAATGATGGAATTGACGGCCTGCAAAACACCGTCTTTCGTCCAATTGCGGTCGAACTTTTCGTCGATTTCCTTACATACACGGCTCACAAGGACAGGGTAGCCTGACGTATATTTATAGATTTCCTCTGATATTTCTTTGATGTCGAAACCTATGTGGTTCTCATTCTCGTAATCGGCAAGCATAGTGCTGATTTCCTGCGGGTTGAAGGTCATATCAAGGTCATATTCGGCGGCAACGTTCCACGGCGAATTGAATTGATGCTCTTCTTCGGGACGAATTTTCAATTTCAGGTTCTTGACATCATAGACCCCCGCAAGGATTACCGACCAAAAAGTGTAGTCATAGACTTTGAACTTTTCGCGGAAGATATACATATTGCGCAACATTCCGAGGAACCGCACAAAAACTTCGTTGTAGCTCGCCTTGTCAACTTCGTCAATTGTCAGCACAACTTTTTTTCCGATACTTTTGCAAAATTCTGTTATTTTGCTTGCCAAAATATCGAAATTGATTTTTTCAATTTTGCTGACTTCAACCCAAAACGATTTGTAATCAGATATTTGACTCAGTGGTTTTATCATTTTGGTGCAGAAATACTTACAGAAGGCGTTGTCGTCATTCCAATCATTCTCAGAGAACAACTCGAAACTTGCAGGCACGACCAAGTACCTGTCGCTCAGATTGTCATAAATCCAATTAAGCGACGTACTCTTGCCAAACTGCCGCGCACGGGTGATGGTGAAATATTTTTTCTTGTCGATGAGCCGCTCAAAGACTTTCATCTTCTTAGTGGTATCGACCATATAGTGCAACTCAGGGTCACAGGTAACCGATGTGTTGAATTCTTTTGCCATAATTGCTAACAAATTTTGTTTTGTGCAAAATTAGAAAAAAATTTCAGTCTTCGAGAACAATGGATTGAAAAAGTTTTTTTGGGATGATATTTATAATCCGCTATATCTGCAAAAAAAATGTAGATTTAGCGGATAATAATTTGGAAGTTTAATTTGGTGTTTCCTTACTGTGCGCCAACATATAAGTGCGTTTTTGAGCGAACCCTGCGGCGATAACTTTGTCTTTTTTCAAGAGTTTTGCCAAACGGTTTTTGACCTGCGTAGGCGTAAGACCAACATAATCAGCAATTTCCTTAACAGTTGCAGGCGAATTGCTTGTCAAAAAGCGGTAAATGCTTTCGTCTATCGCCGCTGTTTTATCGCCGTTTTGCTCGATAGATATTTTTTGCGGCGATATGTACGAGCGCGACTTGTTGAAACCGACAGCGACAATCCGTCCTGTCTGAACCAACTGAGAAAGATAAACCTTTGTCCTTGACGGTTTTAGCCCGACAAAATCGGCAATATCACGGGTTTTGGCGGGTTCGTTTATGGAAACAAAATCAAGAATTTTGTCAAATATCGCCGCTGTTTTATCGCCGTTTTTGTGTTTTATCGCCGTTTTATCGCCGTTTTTATCGCCACTAACGGCATTGCGGCGATAAATTGTTACACGTAGCATATCTCCGATTTCTTCAAAGATAGGCGGCGTGATGCCCTGTTCCTTGCAGATACTTATAATGCGTTTCAGCCCCGTTCCCCAACCTTCAATGATGTTGAGTTTTTCGCAGACGCTTGCAATCACCTTGTTTCTAATCGACGACCGCCCCGACAATGCTTCCTGCAATGTAAGGCTGCCATACAATCCGCCCGGCGAGGACACTTCCAAACGGTCATCGTATATAGCCACTTGTATGCTCGACGGCATCATATAATTGCGGTGTACGGCTGCATTGACAATAAGTTCGCGGATTACCTGCACAGGAAGTTCGTAAACTTCTTCGTGAACTATTCCGTTGATTTTCAACGCCATATCAATGTGTCCAAGCACAAATTGGTACGCACCGTCTATTTGGTCGAGCAACGGGCCGTCAAAATCCTTCTTGTCGATAAAATGCACACGGTCAACGCCTTTGAACTTTGCGCACTGAATGCGCGACAGATAATCGTGCCGTCCCAAAAATATCGCGTATGCCTTGGTAGCCAAAAGATTGTTTTCAATTTTTTGAAACAGGTGCATATTTATTAGCGTCTGTTTAGTGATTTCGGTCTTGGCTCGCAAAGAAAATTCACGACAAAGATATTGAATGTCAGCATTTTCCACGTCCATTTCGGCGAAAGGAAGTTCGTCGTAATATTTGCGTTTTTTTCTCAATTCCAACTCGTCCAAATTAACGGCGTCGGCATTCCTCGTAGTTGCGTTGAATCTTATAAAAGTGCCATTTTCCTTACCAAGCGAATTTACATAATAAGGTGTGTCGTTGCCCGGGAAAACTTCAACAGCAATTATTACCTTGCCGTCCAACGATTCCTGATAAATGTCGAACATTACCTGCGGACTGCAAGTATTGGCTATGGTGTTGCTGATTTGGTCGCGCAAGGCAAAAATATCCTCGTCGTCGGGAATGCCGACAACGCTTCCATCGTTGGCAATGCCAATCAACAGCCGACCGCCCGCGCCATTCGCAAACGCAACAACGGTCTTGACCCATTTGATGGACTCCAACGGCAATACTTCTTTGAACTCCAAAGTCCTCGTTTCTCCTGCGGCAATTTCGTCTTTCGTCATTTTTTGTCCTCATCGGTTTTTATTCAAAGGCAAATGTACGATTTTTTTAATTATTGACGAACATATTTAAGTAAAAAAGCAAAAAAAGTCAAATTATAATCCGCTATATCTGCAAAAAAAATGTAGATATAGCGGATTATAATTTTGATAGTTTCCGCACAATCCTTACTCCTCCCCGAACAACTCCTTGCTTGTAATCTGACTGTGCACAATCCCTGAATGTGAGTTTTGGGCGATGCCTGATGGGGTGACGAAAGTGTGGACTGCGCCGCGTGTGATGCCCGTCTGTTCCATAAAAAGAATCTTGCGGTCTTGCAGGCGGTCGGCGTAATCTTTTGTGATTGTGAATTTTTGCTCCGAAAACTTCATCTCTACAAGGTGGATTATTTTGTCGGAACGCTTGATGACAAGATCAATCTGTGCGCCTTTGCGGTCGTCGTCTTTCGATGGAATATAACGCCACGACGATGTTTCTGTTGCCATCCCCGAAATGCCCAAACCGCGTTTTATCTGCGGCAAGTGCCTCAGACAGACCGCCTCAAAGGTGAACCCTTCCCACGATTCGACGCTCCTGTCGGTGTAATGGTGCAGCCAATATTGTTCGTCGCGGGAACGATTGCCATCCACAAAACGGAAATAAAACAACGTGTAAAAATCTGACAATCTGTACAATGAGAGTTTGCTTCTATTGCCGAACTGCGAATATGAAACTATGAAATCGCACCTTTCGAGGTTGTCGAGCATTTTGGAAAGTCCACCGCCGCTAAAACCTGTCGCCTTTTCTATTTCACTGCGCTGAAAGCCCTGACGCTTTGAGGCAAGTAGTCGGACGATGGCAATATAACGGTCGGCATTTTTGAAAAGTGCGTTGTAAAGTTCGTTCATCTCACCCGCGAGGTCGCCGCCGCGCCTAAAAATCAGAGAATCAACATTTTCGGGCAGACTAAGATTCGGTCGCAACAGACTCAGATAATACGGCACACCGCCAAACAGCATATAGCACTGCAAAATCTGATAGTCGCTCCAATCAAAACCACGATATTCAAGGTATTCCTTACATTCTTTCAAGTAAAAGGGACGCAGATAAATCTTGTGGGTAATCCTGTTGTGAAGACCGCCTTGATTGTCCTCCAACTTTTCTTTCATCCAACTTGTTGCGCTTCCGCAGGCTATGAAAACAATGTCGTCGCGATTCTGAACCCAATTCGCCCAAAAATATTCCAACTCGGCAACAAATTCGCCGCCCTGACTGTCCATCCACGGCATTTCGTCGAAGAAAATAATCTTGCGGCTGTCGGTGCTGTTCTCCAAATATTTTTCCAACTGCAAAAAAGCATCGTGCCAACTGTCAATTTTACACGCCTTATCGCCCGAATATTTGGCAAGTGCTTCGCTAAAATTCTGCAACTGCAAATTTTTGGGTTGACGATGCGCACCCACATAATGAAAGGTGTATTTGTCGTCAAAAAACTTGCGAACCAAAAACGTCTTGCCGACGCGCCGCCGTCCGTACAGCACCACCAATTCAGAGCGATTCGACTTGACCGCCCATTCCAATTCCGCTATCTCGCGCTGCCGTCCTATCAAAATATTTTCCATAGTCTGAACATATTTTTACAACGGCAAAGTTAATGTTAATAATCCATACCGCCAAACCTTTTTCGTCCAAATCTCACTTTTTTTGCCACATTTGGACGAAAAACAAGAGATTTTCGTCCAAATCTCACTTTTTTATCCACATTTGGACAAAAAACAAGAGATTTTCGTCCAAATCTCGTTTTTTTGGTCACATTTGGACGAAAATCTCTTTCTGAGGGGGGGGGGCTACTCGGCGGGCTTGGCGGGCTTGTGCTTCTTGGACTTGCGCTTGCCCTTGCCTGATTTTTTGCCGCCTGACTTGGGCGACTTGTTTTTGGGACCGCGAAGTTCCTTCGGCTTCTTGGGCTTGTTGGGATTCTTGGTGCGCTTGCCGCCGTTCATAGCGTCAGCCTTGTCGGGGTCGGTCTCGATGTACTTTTCTGAAGTTGCGAGGACAAAGTCGAGTTGCTTGCGTTCGAGGTTGGCGCGGGCGATCTTGATTTGGATTTTGTCGCCGAGTTGGAACTTCTTGCGGGTGTAATGACCTACAAGACAGTAGTTTTCCTCGTCAAACATATAGAAATCGTCGTCCAAGTCGCGCATCGGAATCATACCCTCGATTTTGTTTTCTTCGAGTTCGGCATAGACGCCCCATTCGGTGATGCCCGAAATCACTGCGTCGTAGGTCTCGCCGAGATGGTCGCGCATAAACTCCACCTCCTTGTACTTGTCGGAAGCGCGTTCCGCCTGAACAGCAAGGTATTCGCGCTCGCTGCAATGCTTGCAGAGGTTTTCGTAGTAGGACTTGTCGGCTGACTTGCCGTCGTGCAGGTAACTGAACAGCAACCTGTGTACCATCAGGTCGGGATAGCGGCGGATAGGCGACGTGAAATGCGTGTAGTACGGGAACGCCAAGCCGTAGTGACCGATATTGTTGGTGGAATAGATGGCCTTTGCCATACTCTTGACGGCGAGCATCGATACGGCGTCCTGTTCGGCGCGTCCCTTCACCTTGGCGAGAACCTCGTTGAGCGACTGCGCGATGAGTTCCTCGTTGTTCATATTGATGGAATAGCCAAACTTGCCGATGAACTTTTGGAACGAATTGAGTTTCTCCAAATCAGGCTCGTCGTGGATACGATAGACGAAAGTCTTGGGCGGGTGGCTCTTGTCCTTCTTCTCTCCGACGAAAGTGGCGACGCGCTTGTTGGCGAGAAGCATAAACTCCTCAACGAGCCAATTCGCCTCCTTGGTCTCCTTGAAATAAACGCGGATTGGCTTGCCCTTCTCGTCGAGGTCAAACTTGATTTCGGCGGTCTCAAACGAGATAGAGCCGTTGCGGAACCTCTCGTCGCGAAGAATCTTGGCGAGCTCCCAACATTTGAGGATTTCGTCTTTGAGGTCGCCCTCGCCCGTTTCAATCACCTGTTGAGCCTCTTCGTAACAGAATCGGCGGTTGCTTCGGATGACGGTCTTGCCAAACCATTCGTTTTGGATTTCAGCCTTGTCGTTGAGTTCAAAGACGGCAGAGAACGTGAGTTTGTCCTCGTCCTGACGCAGCGAACAGATGCCGTTGCACAACGCCTCGGGCAGCATAGGCACCACTCTGTCAACGAGATAGACGCTCGTGCCGCGTGCAAAGGCCTCCTCGTCCAACCGCGAACCCTCCTCGATGTAGTGGGAAACATCGGCGATGTGGACGCCAATTTCATAGTTGCCGTTGTCGAGCCTGCGGAAAGAAATCGCGTCGTCGAAATCCTTTGCGTCAGCGGGGTCGATGGTGAATGTCGTAACGTCCCTCATATCGCGGCGCATTGCGATTTCATCGTCGGTGATGCCCGCGTCGAGTTTGTTAGCCTCGTCCTCAACGTCCTTCGGGAAGGTGTAGGGCAGGCTAAATTCGGCGAGGATGGCGTGGATTTCGGTCTCGTGGTCGCCCGTCGCGCCAAGCACCTCGATGATTTCGCCGATGGGATTTTTCGCGCCCTCGGGCCAGTCGGTGATGCGTGCCACAGCCTTGTCGCCCGCCTGAGCCTTCATCATTTTGTTAAGCGGGATGAAGATGTCGTAGGGCATCGTCTTGTGGTTGGGGACGAGGAAAGCGACGTTTTTGCTCTTTTCGATTGTGCCGACGAATGTGGTGCGGGCGCGTTTGACGATGCGGATTACCTCGCCCTCCTGCGCTCCCGTCTGCGTGTGCGCAAACAGCGCGACCTCCACCTTGTCGCCGTGCAGGGCGTTGTGAAGGTTTTCGTTGGCGATGGCAATCTCAATGTCGCCTTCGTCGGGCATCACAAACGGCAAACCCTTCTTGCTGAGGTCGATGGTGCCCATAATCACGCCCGTATTGACAATGGCGTGGTATTCGCCTGAATCGGTCTTGGCGATTCGGCGGGTGTTTTGAAGGTCTTCGAGGACAAGGTCGAGGATTTGCTTGGAAGCGGCGTCGCGGATTTCCAACGTCTCGATGATTTCGTCGGTGGAATAGTCGTGCGTCGGGTTGTTCTTGAACAACTCGCCCAAAATCCTGTCGAGCGTCCTGCGGTTGTAACGCTCCAATTTGGTATTAGTTTTTTTAATATCTTCTGCCATAAACGTTTAAGTTTTTAGGTTTTCAACAACGGAAAAAACAGAAAAACACGGATGCCGCTTTCTTGAAAACAAAGATTTCAAATGCTTTGAAATCTTCGGAAAAAACGGAATCTAATTTCCGTGAATTCTAAAAAAAATTCGTTAGAATTGTTTTTTATTCCGCGTCTTTTCGTTTTTTCCGTTGTATATAATTATAATCTAAGTGTTTATTTCACAACGTCCTCCACAGACTTGATGACGGCGATGAGTTTTTCGTACTTGGGGCCGTTTTCGTCGTAGTCGGACTGACAATTGAAGTAAGTGTTTTTGACCGAATCGGCGGCGGCTTCAAGGCGTTGGATTGCCATCGTGGTTTTCACTTCGGGTTCCGCCGTGAGTGCTTCGTTGAGGTACTCCTTCAAATTGTCCATTTTCTTAATGCCTGTTGCAAGTGTCTTTTCGTCAGGCAGTTGCGTCTCGCTGTCAACGTATTCGAGCACGGTGCTTAGGCTGCCGAAATAATATCCCGACATCATCAACGCAGCTATGCCGCGCTCGTTGTCGTTCTCCGCCTGAGCCACGCAGTCATAAAAATATTGCTCCACGGATGTGGTGTCGGCTTTTTTATCTATGGACGGCACTACAACGCCCAACAATTTTTCGCGCTGACTTTCGGCGTCGTCAGACATTGACGCAAAAGCCATTCCAAGCCTGTAAGCGGCGTTCAGGCGACCGTTGACAGCGGGATGTTCGGGTCTGTGGGCGTTGCCATTTGGCGTGGGCGCACCCGCCCAATGTTTGTGGTTGCCGCCGCCGAGGGGACGCACTTTGTTGACGTCGAGCGAATCAAGGAATTTGACTTCGTAATCACGCGCAGTCTTTTGGGGCTTGTGTTTTCTGCCCGTCTTGAACGCCGACGCCTGCAACTCGTCCGCCGCGCCCTTCCGCGCAAAAATCCACAACGCCGTCACCGCGACCAACACGGCGACACTTATCAAGACAATTTTCTTCTTGCTCCATTTTTTGTTTTTCTTCTTATCTTCTGACATATCTTTTTAGTTTTTATGTTTATACATTTTTTTTAACAACGGAAAGCGCGGAAAACACGGAAGTTTTTTAAAAAACGGAAATAAAAAATAACGAGTTATTTTTTATTTTTGGAAAACACGGAAATTAGTTTCATAAAGTTCAATGCAAGTACGTTCCGTGGTTTCCGTTACAAAAAAACATTTGTGTTTTTAATTATTTCCGTTTCTTCCGTTTTTTCCGTTGTTAATAACGCAAATCCCTGCGCAAAAACGTTGCTTGTCGCCCGCACGCGCCGAGAAGAATTTGTCGTTGGCACATTTGGTGCAAATATCACTAATTTCGATGTTGTTTGCAACAAGTCCGAGTGTTAACAAATCATAAAAAATCATTTTTTTCAAGTCCAAATGCACCTTGTCGCCCTTGATGTCGTAAGTGCTGGGCGGAAAACGGTTGTCTTTCAGGAACTTGGCGGCGCAGTCGTCCCCCACTTCATAACAATCCTTGCAAATGCCCGGTCCGATGCAGGCAATCATTTGGGCGTAGTCGGCACCAAAATTTTCCTTCAAAGCCTTCGCGCCCACAACAGCCGCGCCGAGGTAAGTGCCTTCCCTGCCTGAATGCACCGCCGCGCAGGATTTTGTGTCGGGCGAATACAACAATACGGGGATACAGTCGGCGGAACGTGTTACAAGACAGACGTTTGGCTCGTTGGTGACAAGCACGTCGTTGTCCTGGACGGCTGAATCCTTGTCGTAAAAACCCATCCCCGCGTCGTTGCCGTTGATGACGCGGACGTTGCAGCCGTGCACCTGATTCTGAAACACAAACCACTCGGTTCCCAAGCCTACGGCACTGCATAGTTCGAGCCTATTGTTTATGCAGTCGTCGTAACTGCCGCCGCTGTACCCGATGTTGAAATCGTTGCCCGTGCCGTCAGGATGCTGTCGGGTGGTGACGAAGTGAAGCACTTCGGGATACCGTTGTAGTATATTAAACTGCAACAATCCTGGATTATTATCAAAAGTTAACATATTTTTTTGTGCAGGTAAAGATTTTTTGTTTAACTTTGCGAAATTAAGAAAAATTAAAACACGCAGCAAATGGGAATAAGATTTTTTCCGAGGATGGAAATACACGAGTTTGAGTATCAGCCGCTTTTCTACGATGAGGTGAAAGACCGCATCGAGCAACGCCGTGCCGAAATCCGCGCCGAACTCTACGGTGAGGAAGCCAACGAGGACGGCGAGCGCACTCGTTACATCAAAAAAGGCACATTCACACGGAAATTGGAACGCAAGCACGAAGATACAGGCAGGATTGGCGCGGGTGCGAAAGGTCTCCTGACATTCCGCAACGTAGCCGCCGCATTGCTCGTATTCCTCTGCATCAAATACAGCAATCAGATTGCAAATTACATCACCGAACTCCTCGGCTTGTAATTATAATCCTCTGATTATCAAAAACTACAGCCAAAAATGTCCGACGTCATCAAACTAATGCCCGACGCGCTCGCCAACCAAATTGCCGCAGGTGAGGTGATTCAACGCCCCGCCTCGGTGCTCAAAGAGTTGGTGGAAAACTCCGTGGATGCGGGCGCAACCAAGATTACCGTCAACATCAAGGACGCGGGGCGGACCCTCATCCAAGTGATTGACAACGGCTGCGGTATGAGCGTCACGGATGCGAGGATGAGTTTTGAGCGTCACGCCACGAGCAAACTCACCAAGGCGGAAGACTTGTTTTGCATCTACACCAAAGGATTCAGGGGCGAGGCGTTGGCGTCCATAGCCGCCGTCGCGGAAGTGGAATTGAAGACCCGACGCGCCGACGACGCAATAGGCACCGACGTCATAATCAACGGCTCCAAATTCATCTCCCAAACCCCCGTCAACACTCCCCAAGGCACCAATTTCGCGATTAAGTCGCTGTTTTTCAACGTGCCTGCGCGTCGCAAATTCCTCAAATCCAACAGCACCGAACTTCAACACATAATCACTGAGTTTCAGCGGATTGTGTTGACTCACCCGATGATAGAATTTGCGCTCCATCACAACGACAACATCATCTATTCCCTGCCAAAAACCAACCTGAAACAGAGGATTTTGGGTGTTTTTGGTAAAAACCTCAATTCGTCGCTCATCCCCGTCGAGATAGACACCTCGATTGTAAAAATCACAGGGTTCACGGGCAAGCCGTCGCCGTCCAAGCGCAAGACCGACAAACAGTTTTTCTTCGTCAACAACCGCTATATGAAAAATTCGTATTTTCATAAGGCGATTGCGTTGGCATACGACAAACTGACCCTGCCCGACTGCATACCGCCTTATTTCATATATTTGGAAGTGGATCCGCACACGATTGACGTAAACGTGCATCCCGCCAAGACCGAAATCAATTTTGAGAACGCGAGCGACATTTTCAGGCTGTTGCAGGCGGGCATCAAGGAAACGTTGAGCAAGAGCGACGTCACGCCCGCGATAGATTTCGACAACCAAGAGGCGGCGAATCTGCCGTATTTTCCGTCTGACAGTCCGCTGCCCGAAGAGCCGCAGATAGATTACGACCCCAATTACAATCCGTTCATCTCCACGGAAAAGCCGCAGAGTTTCGACGTCAACAAGGGCGGCAATCATCGCGTAACGCATTATGATTCAACCATCAACGCCGACCGCCGACGCGCAGACAATTGGCAGTTGTTGTATTCAGGCATCAACGACGAGCAACCTTCGTCCGCGCCCGCCGCGCAAAGTCCGCTGATGCAGATTGGCGGCAAGTACATTGCGTCGCTCCACGACAACGGACTGATGCTCATCGACCAATACCGTGCGCACCTTCGCATCCTGTACGAGAAATACCTCGCCAAGATAGCCTCCAACGCCGACGCGACCCAAAAACTTCTTTACCCTCAGCCACTCGACCTCGACGCAACGGCTCAGGCGATGGCTTACGACATCAGGGACGAACTCACGAGCGTTGGTTTTGACATAGATTTCGACGCTCAGCCAACGGCTGTTTTGCGCGGCATTCCGCCGTATTTGGACGCCAACAGAGCCGTCGAAATCCTGATAAAGGTGATAGACAGTTACCGCGACGAGCACGGCAACATCTCCTCCTCGATGAAGGACATACTTGCGCGGTCGGCGGCGCGAAGCGAGGCTGTTATGGGCGGCAGGACGCTCAATTTGGACGAAATGCAGACCCTGAAAAAAGACCTCCTCGCCACGCAGTCGCCTGAATATTCGCCCGACGGCAAGAGGACTACGATAATCCTCCGTCCCGACGATTTGGAAAAAATGTTCAATTAGTTTTTTTTTGTAACAATTTATAAAACACTCAATTAAATGCCACAAATCACCAACGGGGCAAAAGCGTTGCTCCTTGCCAACATAGCGGTTTTCGTGTTAGGATTTTTGGCGGAACGGACGGGTTTTGACATCGACCAAAATCTCGGCCTCCACTACATCAAGTCCGACTATTTCAAGCCGTTGCAGTTCATAACGTATATGTTTGTCCACGCGGGTCTGATGCACATATTCTTCAATATGTTTGCGCTCGTGCAGTTTGGCAGTATGATAGAGAGCGTGTGGGGCACCAAGAGGTTTGTGTTTTATTATTTGGTGACGGGCGTAGGCGCGGGCGTTGTGCATCTGATAGTTACGCACCTGCAACTGATGCCTTTTATGGACGCGGTGGACGAATTTTTCGCCAATCCGACGCCCGACGCACTCGTAACGCTCGGCACGTCAACCGACGTTTTCAAGAACGGCGCGATTATGGAACTCGCCGACCGTTGGCGCACAGGCGATTATACCACGGAACAAATGGTAGAAGTCTTTGAGCAACAAGTACCACAAGCGAAGGCGATGCTTTACAATACGCCTGTCGTAGGCGCGTCGGGCGCGGTGTTTGGATTGCTTTTGGCGTTTGGCTTGATGTTCCCGAACCTGAAATTGCAATTCCTGTTCATCCCCATCGGCATCCCCGCAAAATATTTCGTATTAATCTACGGCGTTGCGGAACTTTTCTTCGGCATCAAGGATTTTTCGGGCGACAACATCGCGCACTTCGCACACTTGGGCGGAATGTTGGTGGGGTTCGTGCTGCTGATGATATGGCAGAGGCGACCGCCGAGGGATTATTATGAGTGATTAGTCCTTGTCGTCAAGTTTCAGATAATCAGAGGCTTTTTCTGACGAAATTACGCTGTGTCCTATCTGTTTTTCAATGTCTTGACGGGCAATTTTGGCGGCGTGACCACCACTTTGGGCCACTTGGCGGTTTTCCGACATATTTTGGGGATTTCGGTGTTTGGAAATTTCGGTCGTTGCGGCTTCCGCCAATGTGTTGAGCGCAAGTTCCAAGTTGGTCATATTGTCACGCAAACTTTCCTTTTTGAGCCCTTTGTACTGTTTGTATTCGGCTGTTGTCATTCCGCTCCAAGCCTTGGTCAGAATATTGGTAAGTGTTGCAAAATCACGCTGTTCCGTTACTCCTGAACGCCGCCATTCGTTAGTCAGTTCGTTGCGGGTGCGGATGGATTTCATGCGGTTTTCAATCCATTTTTCAGAATAACCCTGACGACGGTAATCCTCAACAGCCATTTCAAATGTCAGTTCTGGGTCCATCATTTGGTCAATCCTCTGACTGCCTACCTCTGCAAGCCACTGTTTGATAGGCTCTGCCTTTTTAGACGGAACTGCCTGAATGATACGTAACAACTGTTCCATATCAGCGACATCGGTCAGTCTCTTTTTGCCGTCTGGTGCAATCATTTTCAACTGGTAACAATTTGTTACCACTTCAAAGCCTTCATTTATCAGCCTGCCTTTCAATACTTTCCAATATTTTCTGGCGGCTTGGTAGTCGCTGTCTGTCAGTGCCGCGACGACATCAACGATGGAAAACCAATACTTTTCAAGTTTGGCATCCCATTCAAAGCGTATTTTCTTGCCTTCAAACAGTTGAATGGCTGAGTTGTTTTCCGTTGTATTTTTGTTGTCCATATACCGATAAAATTTTGTTGGCGCAAATATAAGATTTTTTTGGGGGGATTACAATTTTTTTTTGACTTGACGCATCTTTAAAAAAATATGGCGTTTTTGCCAAAAAAACATTGTCCACTTACGGACAAAGTTTGACATTTTTCACTTCAAAATCCAGACTCTCCGTCAACTATTAATATCAAAACCTCTAAAAACGAAACAATGAACAGGACAAAGACATTATTGGTGTTGATATTAACAATCATCGCCACCGCCGTCAGCGCACAGAAATTCAAGGCGGGGACGTTCTTATATAACGTAACGGGCAAGAATCTTGTCGAAGTGTCGTCGGCGGATTCGAGCATGTCGGGCAACGTGGCGATACCTCAGACCGTAAGGCTCGGCGACACTGTATATACCGTGGTCGCAATCGCCAACAACGGTTTTAGCGGCTGCACGGGCATCAGGAGCGTAATCCTTCCCGCCAAAATCACAAGGATTGGCAAGGAGGCGTTTTTGGGCTGCCGCAACCTCAATTCCATCAACATCCCCTACGGTGTCAAGGAAATCAAAGACGGCACATTCTGTCACTGCGAGGCCCTCGCGGGGCTTACCGTGCCGGATGGCGTCACTAAAATAGGCAAATACGCCCTCGCGCACTGCAAAAACATAACACGCTTCAACGTCCCCGACAATTGCACTGAAATCGGCGACAAGGCTTTTTATAATTGTCAGAAATTGCAGGCCCTCGTTATCACCGCCGCCGTGGAAAAAATTGGCGTCCGCGCATTGCAGGGCTGCCCCGAACTCCGCAGAATCAACGTTGAACCCGAAAACAAACATTTCACCTCCCCAAACGACATCCTTTACGACAAGGCGATGACCACCCTCATCAAGTACCCAGGCAACATCGACGAGGCGATGTTTGAGATGCCATCCACGGTGAAGACCGTGGAAGAGTACGCCTTTGAGGGAGTCAAGAAACTTTTGGTGGTGAAAATTTCGCCATCATGCACAAAAATAGCCAACATGGCTTTCGTCAACTGCGAAAAACTCCAAAAAGCCGTCTGCCCGCCGACGCTCAGACAGGTGGGGATGGATTCGTTTTTTGGGTGCGTGATGCTCGACCAAAGCGCAATCCCTGGCGACGATTTCACTGAATTTGACTACAAGAAAGGAATGGTGGAAAAATACGAGTAGTCTTGAAATGGGAACAGCCTATAATCATTATCAAACTGACAATGGAAACGGCTATTCCAGTTCCGCATTTTCCTCTTCTTGCTTCCGTTTTTCTTCCTCCTCCGCCTGGATGGATTCGTTGGAGATTTTGGTTTCGGAGACTTCGCCCCACTTGAAGATGTCGTCGGGCACCAAGGGGCGGTGCTGTCCGTACCATACAAAGCCGTTTAGGAACGACTGGCGTTTGGTCAGTCCTTCCAATGGGTAGAGCGCACCTTTCGGGTTCTTGTAAAACCAGATGCGCTTGATTTTGCTGTTCTCAAAATAGATGTCCATATTCTCCGCCGAGACGGTGTTCATGCCCGTTACGATGGAATCTTCGGTGGTGTAATATATCGACTGGGCGTTTTTCAAGACTTCCACCTGCGTTATCTTGTTGCTGTCGAGGTACGCCACCATGTCTTTGCCGCATATCTGATTGTAACGCGGGATGGAATCCACCTTCTGCGAAACGAAGGCGTCGCCTATCAATTCCACCAAGTCCACGCCGTCGTCGATGGTGTAGAGTTTGACGAGGTTGGCGGTTATCTGATTGTCCTTGTGCCAGATTACGGGCGTGTAGTACATCGAGATGATGCTGTCGTTGAAATTGTATTCCAGACTGTCGCACATTGTCTGAATGTCGTATCGGTAGGTCTTGACGTGCCTGTAAGCCCTCACCATTCGGTATTCGGTGGTGTCCTTGTCGGTGAAAAGCGTGTCGGTGCACATGAAGATTGTGTCGGCGTGGACGTAGAGAGTGTCTTTTTTGGTGCGGTATGTCAATAACGCCCTGTCGGTCAGGAAACTGTGTTCGGGGATTTCATAATAACGCGCCTCGTTGGCTGAGAGGGTGATGTTTTGGGCGGTGTCGATGATTTCAACGTTGGAACGCCCCATGCCGTAGCTCTCCTTGCGGTAATAATATATAGTGTCGCCCGAGAGACGGTGTTCGTCGCTGACGAGGTAACTGTTTTTGGTGAGCTGGCACTCCTCCTTGTCGTGGTTGTACCAGCCGCGTTCCGAGTAGAGGTAATTGTCGTCGCTGATGACTTCCGTGGGTCCCTGGAATGTGGAGACGTGACTCTTGACGTTGTAGGTGAGCGTGTCGGAATACATCTTGTAATCCTTGTTGTGAAGCACTACGTCCTTGTTATATACCAGTTCGTTGCGTTTTGGGTAAAAATATCCGAGCTTGGATTCCAGCGTGTCGTTGCCGCTGTATGTGATGCCGCCGTCGAAGTAGTTGGCGACGTTCTTGTCCATGTCGTAATCTACGTTTTCTGTCACCATGCGCATTGAGTCGGTGGTCATCACCACATTGTCGCGCATGCGGGCGAGGCGTGTCTTGCCGTCGTAGTCGAGGGAATCTCCCCACAGATGCACCGTGTCGGCCTGCTCCATTAGGCGGTAGGCGTGGACGTGGCCGAAGGCGCGGAAAGTGTTTTCGGCGGAATTGTAAAAGGCCGAATCGCAAAACATCGACGCGCTGTCGTGGTAAAATTGCACGTCGCCCCGCAGCACTTTGACATTGGGTCCGTAGGTTTCATTGACCTCCAAGGTGTTGGAATTGACGATTTCTATCTTGTGGACTTGCTGTTTTTGCGCCGTGACGGTAAGTGCCGTCATGATGGCAGCAAGCAGAAAAAAAAATTTCTTCATATTTGTTTTGTTTGACGGCGCAAATTTAGCAAAAAAATGTGAAATATCATCCACTTTTACTCAAAATGG
>JAEEGL013371637.1_pt1 | contig 73040 bp, 75 predicted proteins | sample 9134231 | NCBI WGS metagenome assembly JAEEGL01 (sample SAMN16246548, study PRJNA631951) | gut metagenome | biome: gut microbiome; feature: rumen; material: fiber-attached | host: Bos | place: Iran: Karaj | collected 2018-10 | reverse complement strand
TTAACTTTACCTGATTTTATTAATAATAGATTTCAAGATGATGCAAGTGTTCCAGATGAGTTTCCTTTAGCAAGTATTACTGCTGGTAAAGTATATGTTACTGATATTAGAGGTTTAAGTATGTTTGATATGATAAAGAAAGAAACTAAAAAAATACTAATATTACATGGTACTGATGATCATACTGTTCCAGTAAGTGTATCAGAAAGAGCTGTTGCTACTTATAAAAATAGTGAGTTACATACTATAGATGGTGCTGGTCATGGTTTTAGTGATGCAGAAGTAGATGTAGCTATGGAATATATAATTAAATACTTTAAAGAGATTGGTGTAATTTAAGTCCTTTTTAGGACTTTTTTTATGTTAAAATAATTAAGAGGTATAAATATGAAGAAAGTAGTTATTGTTATTATTTGTATTTTAATATTATTTGTTTTTTATGTATGTCATCCTACTTGGACTAAGAAAATAGATAATGGTATTAGTGAAATAAAAAATGTAGATATAAATGGTACTAAATTAGAAGTTATGATTAGAGGGAATAATAAGAATAGTCCTGTTATATTATATGTACATGGAGGACCTTCTTTACCTGATTATTCTTTTATGAGAAAGTATCAAGATTTATTAGAAAAAGATTTTATAGTAGTTAATTATGCTGAAAGAGGAGCAGGTAATTCATATCATTTTTTTGAAGATTATAGTGATATGCATATTGAGACACATGTTAATGATTTATTAGAGTTAACTAAATATATTAAAGATTATTTAGATGTAGATAAAATAATATTAGTTGGTCATTCTTGGGGATCTTATATAGGTATGTTAGCTGTTAATAGAGAATCAGATAATTATTTGGCTTTTGTTGGTATTGGTCAAGTAGTTGATCCTATTAAGAGTGAACAATATACTTATGATATGATTATGGAGATGTTAGAAGAAAAGAATGATATTGCTAATATTCAATATTTAGAAAGTATTAAAGATCAAATAGATAGTGGTGAAAGGTTTGTACCGAGAAGTATTTTACATAAATATGGTTATCAAGAAAGAAATGTTGATATTGGTAAAGAATTAACTAGAAGTTATTTATTTAGTAGAGAGTCTAATTTATTAGATGGTATTAGATATTATTATGGTTCTAAGTATATGAATATACTTTGGGATGAAGTTATTAAAGAACCTTTGGATAAAAAAGTTGATAAAGTAGATATTCCTTTATATATGGTAATGGGTAAATATGATGGGACGACTAATCCTAAGTTAGCTAAGGAATATTTTGATAGTTTAGAATGTGATAATAAAGAATATGTTTTATTTGAAGAGTCTTCTCATTTCCCTCATTTTGAAGAAGAAGAGAAGTTTTATGAATTTATGGTAAATACTTTTATAAATTAATTTACTTAACACTATGTTGATTATTTTTGTAAATATCACAAGATTTTTGTGATATTTTTTGATATAATTATGTTATGGATTGGAGATGTTTGCATGGCTAAAAGAAATAAATCTAATGGATTTTTGAAGTTTTTGCTATTTGTAATATTTCTGGGATTAGGTGTTGGTGGTGGATATTACTTAGCTAATAAATATTTATTAGAAGAAGAGGACTCTACTCCTATTGCAACTGAAATTGGAACAAAAGATATAACTAATAATAGTGAATTTAGTGAAACTATTGCTGAGTTAGATAATTTTTTAAAGAATAAAGTATATTTATATAATTCTAAAGGAGCTAATATAGATTCTTTAGATAATGATGTTAAACTTAAAATAGCTTTTGATAATGTATTAAATAATAAATATTATAAAGAAGATACTATTCCTCGTTCTTGGTATGGTTCTATTTATTGTGCTAATAATTTTTTAGTAGATACTATTGAAAATGAAGATGGTACTTCTACTAATCAAGATTATTGTAAGGTTTATTATATTACTAAATCTAATTTAGAATCTGGGTTAAGAGTAGATTTTAAAAATGGTAGCGTTGATCTTGTTGATGAATATAGACCTAAAGATAATTTATTATGTTTATTACAAGAAGATGGAAGTTATATGTGTGGTAAGGTAGTATCTAGTGCTACTGATGGTGGTGAAATAATTAATAAGTTTGAAATAGTTAAAGTAACTATTGATGAAGATAATACTATTGTTATTTATGATAAAGGTTATTTAGTTGATAAAAGAGTTGGTATAGAAGTAAATACTAATTATAGTAATTATTATTTACATTCTTATGATGCAGAAAGTCATTACTATGAATTAAAGAGTAGTGATAATTTAACATTTAAACATATTTTTAAGTTGGATGAAAATAATAAATATTATTATGTTAGTAGTGAGGTATATAAATAAAAAGAGATGATAATCTCTTTTTTGTGTGTTATTATACATTTAGTGAATTATTTTGGTGTAAGAGGTGTTTTATATGACAGGTACTGAAAGAATAAGGTTGGAGAGTCATATCAGGGATTTAGCTAGTGAATTAAATTCAAATTATCCCGGTATGATAAGTGATGAGAAAGTAGAAGATTTAGTAACTAAGTATATGTCTTTAGAATGTAGCTATGATGAAGCTATTAAGATAGTTGATGCTTCTTTAGCAAGTTTAATGGATGTTCGTGTAGATCCACAAGAAGCTGAAAAGACTTTTATTAATAGTATGTTAGAAAATTATAGTAAACAACATAATGTTTCAAATCCTGATAAATTCTTTGGAGATAGTATTAATGTATTAATGGTAGAGTTATTTAAATTATATGATGTAGCTGATGCATTAGATTATTCTCTAGAAGGTAAAATGTTATATTTTGTTAGAGGTAGAGATGAGTTAATTAATAGATATAAAGATATTAATATAACTGTTTGTTCTATGTTAGAAAAGATTTCTTTTGATGATATAAAAAAATTACGTAGTAATTTTATGAGAAATGTAGATTTAGTAAATGATGATTTAGATTCTAGAATGGATATGGTTATTAAAAGTAGTTCTCCTTTATTTATAGAAGGTGAATTTAATAAGAATGCTATTTCTTTAGAACATTTAGAGAGTGTATTTGATTTTGCTATAGAACATGGTAAACAAATTAAGTTATCTAATTTATTGAATGCTAATATATTTCCTTCTTCTTTAGAAAGAGAATTAGCTAATAAGAATCCTGAAGAGTGTAGAAGAATAGTATTATTATTCTGGGAAGAATATGTTAAATACATAGCTAATTGGGCTAAAGAAAAGGGATATAAATTTAGGCAAATAGATGTTATTAGTGATATTGCTAATGATAGACAAAATGATGTTTTATATTTAAATTGTCCTTGGAATAAATATGTGGGTAAGAATCCTGGTAATGGCGATTTATATTTTATAGATTTTATTAAGATAGTTAGAAAGTATTTTAGTGATACTGAATTAGTATATTGTGAAGATTTTGAATTTTTACCTGAAAAGAGTAGTAAAGTAGTTACTATTATGGATTATATTAAAAAGGTAGAACAGAGAGATGGTATTAGTTTAATAGATGCTATTGGTTTAGATTCTAGATATTTTGATTGGTCTAGTAAAAGAGGTAGAGCTGTTAATGCTAATGATGTGTATGAATCTATGTTAGAACTATTTGGTATTGGTCTTCCTTTATATAGGACTGATTATAGTTTTAAGACTAATATGAAGGTAAATAGTACTAAAGATGATTTATTACATGCTATAAGAATAACAGATCAGTATTGTGATATTTCTGGTGTTATTTTAAGTAGTAATAAAGATAATTTATTATTAGATGATTATACTCCTAATGAAGAATATAGTTATTATTTAGATGGATATAGTTTATCTAAAGATAATGTTATAGAAGAGGATGAAGATCCTGATAAAGAGTTAACTCAAACTATGATATTAAAATTAATGGCTGATGAAGATGCACCTTCTGGTTATATTTTATCTAATAGTTTATTAGTATTTATTATATTAGTTTTCTCTTTATTAGTAATAGTTGCTAGTATTTTATTAAATTAAAAAAGAATATTTCTAAAATTCGAAATATTCCATTCTCTTGTCTTTATCTATATCTATACCAGATGCATAATCTAAATTAGTTATGATATCAAGAGTTTTAAAACTTTTATTATTAAATAGATAGTTATGAGCAGTTTCAATTATTTGAGCTGCTTTTTTTGTTGCTTCATCAAATAATTCATCAAATGATTTATTAGATGTTATTTCTTTATAACAAGGATTTGTCCATTCTTTATGGTTTTTATTTAAATAATCTATATTTGGTTTATGATGTGTACTATAACTAGCTAGTTGTCCTTTGGTAAATATATCTACTATTGTAAATATAGATAGTTTTATACCTATTCTATCTTTAGATGTTAGATATGTAGTTAGTTTCATTTGTTTAACACATTTTTTTAATAATGGTTCTATATTATCTATGTTATATGTTTTTGAATAGACATGATTTAATAAATTAGTAACTTCTGCATTCCAATTAGGTTTTTTTATTACTTCTTTTGATATATTAAAGCCATTATATTTTTTATGATAATATTTTTCATAATAGATTGAATCTATATCATTTTCCATTTTGGCATGTAGACCTTTATATTTTTTGGTTTCTTTATTATGTCTATAGACTCCTGTTTTATAAAATATGAAAGGATGACAGATAGAATCTAAGACATAATGGGTAATATAACCATATAAACAACATAGTGTTTGTTTATTATTTTGTAATTTATTATCTTTTATATATTTAATAATATTAATTAGGAAATCTCTTGTATAGTAATGATGTCCTTGGAAACCAATGTCTTTAATATCTTTATTAAAACTATAATAGAAATAATCATGACTTTGAGCAAAGAGATTATATATCTCTTTATTAGCTTCTATATCTTTTTTTGTTTCTTTATTTAGTATTTTATATACTTCATTACTATGTATATAGTGTGTTGTACATGATGGCATAGTTTTCACCTTCTTTTCACATTATTATAACATAATGTACATATTTCAAATATATCATTTAATTGAAATCTTAATTGTGGTATAATAATCTAGATAAATAGGGTGGTGGCTATTGAATGATAAAAACATTTAAAACCATTGATGAACAAATTGAGATTTTAAAAAGTAAGGGTCTTACTATTGACGATTATTACTATGCTAAAGATGTTCTTTTAAGAGAAAATTACTTTTTTCTATCAGGATATAGACATCTATTCTTGAAATCAGAGAAAGATAGGATGTTTATTCCGGGGACAGAGTTTAAAGAATTATATGCGATGTTCAACTTTGATAGACAAATAAGAAATATATTTTTTAAGAATATTTTAATAGTAGAAAATAATGCTAAGAGTATATTCTCTTATCAATTGTCTAGAAAATATGGTATAAAAGAAAAGTATTATTTAAATCCAGCTAACTTTGATAGATCTGGGGATAGAGTTAGACAAGTAAATGATTTGTTGAAAAAGATTAAGAGACAGATAAGAATTAATGGAGGACAACATAGTGCTACAATGCATTATATGACTAATTATGGATATGTTCCTTTTTGGGTAGTTGTTAAAGTTTTATCTTTTGGTCTTATTTCTGAATTATATACTATTTTAAAACCAGAAGATCAAAAAGAGATTGCAAGCGTTTATGGTATTAGTGTTAATACTTTAATGACTAGTTTATCGTTATTAGCTAATTTTAGAAATCTATGTGCTCATGAAGATATTATGTATGATCATAAGACTCAAAGAGTGATAGATGATACAATTTATCATAGTAGTTTAGGCATACCAAAAGAAGATGGTGAATATATTTATGGTAAGAATGATGTATTTGCATTAATCATTATTTTAAAACAATTGCTGAGAGAAGAAGATTTTACTTTGTTAATTAATGAATTATCATATGAAATAGATATATTAGATGGAAAGATTAATACTATTAAGATTGATAAGATTCTTGATAGAATGGGAATTCCATTAAATTATAAAGATATAGCGAGGATGGATGAACATGGAAACGGATAGTTATGTTGAGATGCCAAAAAAGAAAAGTAAAGTTGGTTTAGTTATTTTAGTTTTGTTCTTTATGATTTGTAGTTTTGCAGCTGGTGCAGGTGGAGTATTTTTATTCTTAAAATATAGTCCTGATTATGAAAATACAACTGTTACTAATATAACTAAAACTGAAAAAGAAGTTACTGTTACAGACACTGGTATAGCAGATGCTGTTGAGAAAATTTATGATTCAGTTGTTATTGTTGAAAATTTTGTAGATGGTAAATTATATGCTACTGGTTCTGGTTTTATTTATAAACAAGAAAATAATGTATATTATTTATTAACTAATCATCATGTTATTAAAGGTGGAGATACTATTAAAGTAGTATTTACTGATAAGACAGAAGTAGAAGTTAAGGTAGAAGGTAGTGATATGTATAATGATGTTGCTGTTCTATCTTATGAAACTGATAAAGAATTAGTAGTTGCTGATATGGGAGATAATGAAAAATCTCGTTTAGGTGATACAGTATTTGCAGTAGGTGCTCCATTAGATAGTGGTGTATATGCTTGGACGGTAACAAGAGGTATTCTTTCTGGTAAAGATAGAGAAGTAGCTGTTGCTTTAAATAGTTATTCTAATAACTATATTATGAAATCAATGCAAACAGATGCTGCTATTAATAGTGGTAATTCAGGTGGACCTTTATGTAATAGTAATGGTGAAGTTATTGGATTAACTAATATGAAATTAGTTGATAGTGGTGTTGAAGGTATGGGATTTGCTATTCCTATAGAAGATGCTATTTTATATGCAGATGCTATTATTAATGGTGAAGATACTTCTAGACCTCAAATAGGTATATATATGACTGATGTAAGTGCTGCTTCTAGAAAAGAATTTGATTTAGATGATGATGCTACAGGTGTTATTATTACTGATATAGTAGAAGGATCTCCTGCAGCAGCAGCTGGTTTAAGAAAAGGCGATTTAATAATTGAAATTAATGGAGTTCAAGTTAAATCAAGTGCTGAATTAAGATATCAATTATATAAATATAAAGCTGGAGAAACAATTTCTATTAAGTATATTAGAAATGATGATACTAATACAGCTAAGGTTACTTTAGAAAAAAATTCTGATACATAGTATCAGTTTTTTATTTGTTATGATATAATACTGAGGACTTTGAGGTGAGAAGAATGAAAATAGGGTTTATTTCTTTGGGTTGTTCTAAAAATTTAGTAGTTACTGAAGAAATGATAGGTTTATTTAAAAAACATGGTTATATTATTGTTAATAATCCAGAAGAAGCTGATATTATTTTAATTAATACTTGTGGTTTTATTGAATCTGCTAAAGATGAAGGAATTAATACTATATTAGAGATGGCTGATTATAAAAACGTTAAATGTCAGTATTTAATAGTAACTGGTTGTTTAGTTGAAAGATATAAAGAAGAATTAGAGAAAGAATTACCTGAAGTAGACTTATTTGTTAAGATAAGTGATTATAATGATATGTGGAAGATGATAGAAGAACTTGTTAATAAGTCTAGGGTTATCGACAGGTTAGATTATAAAGAGAGAGTTATAACTACAGGAGATAGTATGGCTTATTTAAAGATTGCTGAAGGTTGTAGTAATTATTGTACTTATTGTGCTATTCCATATATTCAGGGTAAGTATGTTTCTAGACCTTATGAAGAAATATTAGATGAGGCTAAAAGATTAGAAGAAAAGGGTATTAAAGAATTAGTTGTTATTGCTCAAGATACTACTAAATATGGAATAGATTTATATGGTAAGAGTAGATTAGCTGAATTATTAAATGATTTATGTAATTTTGATTTTAAATGGATACGATTTTTATATAGTTATCCTGAATCAATAGATGATGAGTTAATTAATGTAGTTAAGAAAAATGATAAGATATGTTCTTATTTTGATTTACCTATTCAACATATTTCTAATAATGTATTAAAGAAAATGAATAGAAAAAGTGATAAAGATTCTATTATTAATTTAATTAGTAAATTAAGAAAAGAAATACCTAATGTAGTATTAAGAACTACTTTAATAGTTGGTTTCCCAGGGGAAACTGAAGAAGATTTTAATGAATTATGTGAGTTTGTTAAAGAGAGTAAGTTTGATAGATTAGGTGCATTTGCATATTCTAAAGAAGATGGTACTCCTGCTGCTAAATTTAATAATCAAATAGAAGAAAAGGTTAAAAAGAGTAGAAGAAATAAGATAATGGAAATTCAACAAGATGTATCAAGTAATTTGCTGAGAGAATTAATTGGTAAAGTATATGAAGTAGTAATAGAAAATATTACTGAAAATGGAGATTATTTTATTGCTAGAAGTTATAGAGATGTTCCTTCTGAAGATGGTGTTATTTATGTTGAATATAAAGAGGGAATTATGATTAATGATTTTGTTAAAGTAAAAATAATTGATTCTAGGGAATATGATTTATTAGCTGTTGTTTTGTAAAGTTCTATATTATTAGAACTTTTTCTTTTTATTTACTATGTTATAATATTAATAATAGAGGTGGTTTAATGCCAACAGGTGTTGATAGTAAATCAAATTTGGCTACTAAAGCAAGTTCTTTAACTACTGGGAACAATGGTCTTAAGACTGTTTTAGATAGTATTAAAACTACATTAGGTAGTATAAATGATATAGATGGTATTGGTCTTTCTTCAGGTGCTTCTACTTTATCTAATAGTGCAAGTGCATTAGAAGAGGATTTAAATAATGTTATTACAAATATATCTAATTATGCAGCTAAATTGATTCAATTTGATTCTAATGATTTTAATAGTGGAACAGGTGCTTCAGCAACTGGAGTTGGAACACAAACTACTTCTACTATAGAATTGCCAGATGGTTTGGGTAGTGTTCATACTTATATGGGGTGGCAAACTATTACAAATACATCTTCACAACAATATAAACTTCGTTCAGATGCTGGTATGAATTTTGATTCTGAAGGCTTTGCTAAGATAGGAGATAGATATGTTGTTGCTACTACTTCTACTTTTGGTAATGTTGGTGATTATATAGATGTTTATCAAGAAGATGGTACAGTTCTTAAATGTATTATTGGTGATATTAAAAATCAAAATGATAGTGGATGTAATAAATGGGGTCATAATGATGGTAAATGTGTAGTTGAATTCGTTGTAGATAAAGACTCTTGGTATGGAAGTAATCATGCTAATCCTGGAACTAGTAGTTGTCATCCTGAATGGAATCAAGATATTACCAAGATAGTTAATACTGGTAATTATTGGGGTTCATCAAATAAGGCTGCTACTGAGTTAAATTCTACTAAGGCAGTAGAATCTACAGGTACAGGTACAAGAACTACATATACAACTGGTGGTTCAAGACGTAGCGGTGGAGGATCTGGCGGTGGATCATATACTTCTACTAGTTATACTGTTGGTGGTTCTTCTTCTGGAGGATCTGGAGGAGGATCACAAATAAATGCTACTTCCGTTACAATTAGTTCTGGTGATCCTAATATTGATGTTAGTAAATATCATAATAATATTGAAAAAGGTTTTGAAGTTACAGTAGGTAATAAAGCCTATTCTTTATCTGATGCAGATATTGAATTGTTAACTGCTATAGTAGCAGCTGAAAGTGATAAGTCATATGATGATGCATTAGCTGTTATTACTACTATATTAAATAGATGTGAAACTCCTGCTTGGATAAGAAGTCATGGTACTGATCCTGTTGCTCAAGCAACAGCTAAAAATCAATTCGTTGTTTATCAACATGGTAGTTATAAGAGATACATGAATGGTAACGCTCCTGAAACAGTTAAAACTGCTGTAAAAGATGCATTAGCTGGTGTAAGAAATCATAAATATTTATCATTTAGATCAAATGGTACAACTTCTTATAGTGATAATCAAATTACTGCAACTGGTAATAGATATAAAAATCTAATGCCTTCTGCAGGTGGACAACAAATAGTATAGGGGTGAAATAATGAATTATTCTGAAATAGCAAGTAAATTAAGCTCTTATGTAAATGAAATTAATTCTAAAGTAAAAGAATTAAAAGGTGTAGATATAGATGATGGATGGACTGGTAGTGCTCATGATAATTTATCTTCTAATATTAAGAATTGTTTTACTAAGGTAAATAATTTTGTTTCTTATTTAAATAATATGATTAATGCATTAAATAATGCACAAAATTATAAAACTGCTAAAGAAAATAAAGAATCATATGATTCTCAGATAAGAGGATTAAATACTAAAGCAAGTAATTATGCTTCTGCTTTAGCTAATCTTCAAAGATTATCTAGACAATGTGAAACAAATATGTCTACATATAAGACATATGCAAATACATCATTAAATGGTATTAAATCTATTTCTTCTGAATATACAATAGTTGATTATGAAGTAGAGAAAACTAATATATATATGTATAATTTAGATGATTTATTAAGTTTATTCCAATCTGGTAAATTAACTAAAATGGCAGATGGAGATACTTTATATAATTATTATAGTGAATCTGAAGTAGATGCTATGTTAGCAGATGTTCATGCTAAATATACTGGAAGAGCTGCTGCAATTAATAGTGTTTTAGGTATTATAGGTATGGCGGCAGATAAGGGTTTGAAATTAGACTACGACTGGGGTGGAGGACACGTAAATGTTACTGATGTTGATCATTTAGCAACTGGAGTAGATTGTAGTGCTTTTGCTTCATGGGCTAGAAATCAAGGTACTGTTGGAAATACAGGAACAACAGTAGCAGCTGGTTTGAAACAACAAGGAAAAGCTGTTAATTATGCTGATGCAAAACCAGGTGATATATTAGCTTCTGATTCTCATGCAATATTTATTTTAAGAAATGATGTAGAGAATGGTAGATTTATTTGTGCAGAAGCATCTGGATCTAAAAAAGGTGTTGTTATCTCTACAAGAACATATAGTTCTTTAAGTGGATTTTCTGCAAGAGATATGTCATCTTATTATGGTGAATAAAACTAGTATTAAATACTAGTTTTTTTATAGTAAAGTTTATGTCATCCTAATGTAAAAAAAGTGTTTATTAAAAACAGTAATGATATAATTAAGATAATAAAGGAGGAAAATTAATGGGAAATTCAGTTGGACATAATACTGGTGAGATGAGAAACTGGACCAATAATATAAAAGATGCTAAAAGTAATTATGAGGATACAGTAAGGGATTTATATGAAAATATAGATGTTCTTGTTTCGTCAGAATTCTGTGGAGGCTTAGCACAGGAATTTGAAAATAATGTTTTAGATAAAAAGCAATCGTTTCTAGATGTAGCTGCTACACTAGGTGAAGCAGCAGAAATGATTAGTTCTACAGCAAATAGAATAGATCAAGATGAGGCTGATTTAGCCGCTCGCTTTAGAAGCGAAGGATGATACTAATATTTTATAATAAGGAGGAATAAATAATGGCAATAGATGGTCAATTAAAAATGTTGCCCGAAGATGCACGACAAAGGGCTAAAAATATAAGAAATGATGCTGCAAATATGGATGAGATATTTAAAACAATCCGTAATTATTTAGATCAAATAAATGATGAATCTTTAGGTACTTACCATGGTAGTAGGAGACCTAGTGAGTTGAGAGCAGAATTGGATGCTTTTGCTTCAACTTTCGGTACGTTTTATGGAAATGTAATTATATTTGCAGGCGATATAGAAGCAGCTGCTAATGTAGCTGAACAAGAATAGTATAGGAGAGGATTACTATGTCAGATGGTTATTTTCATGATGATCCTTTAGTTGTAAGTGTAATAAACAATTTAACTAAAGATTTGGCTCAGTATAATTCTAAAATAGCTGAGTTGGTATCACTTGTGAATACTATGAACGAATCTTCTTCTTGGAAAGATGAATTAGTTAAAACTTCATTTATTTCAAAAGCGAATGAATATATTGAAAGTTATAAAAAATTTGCTACTTATATTGAGGGTTTTATTAAATATCTTCAAAATAAAAATAATAAAGCAAGTGAATTAGAAAGGGCATATTCATAGGTGTTTTATGGCTGATAATTTTAGTTCTGAGGCATATATAGAACCATCTGTTCTAGAAGGATGGAAGTCTACTATGTCTTCAATTAATAATGCATGTTTAGGTGAGTTAGATAATTTTAAAGCTCATAGTGCTGGATTAGCAGATTCTTGGCGCGGAGATGCTGCTGATGGTTATAGCCAAACTTTTGATAACTTTATTGAAGTTGTTAAAAATAAACATGAGAGTATGAAAAATTTAGATAGTTTTATATCTGAAGTAATTATAACTATGGAAAGTCATTAATATAAAGATATCTTTTTTGGTCTGAGATATTTTTATGATAGGTTATTAATATTTTGTTACCTGGATATTAATAAAAAGCCTAATGGCTTTTTTTATTTGTTTAAATATGTTATTTTTAATGATATAATAAATAATAGAATAGAAGGGTTGCTTATGGTCATACTACCTAAGAATTTATTTTTAAGGGTTAAAAACCAATTAAATCCATCATTTTTTGATGATTTAAGTTTTAGTGTTATTGATAGTGAACTTAAAAATATAAAATATCTTAATATGTATAAAAGTGATCTTAAGTATATTGAATATTTTCAAGGTATTGAAATGATTGAAATTAGTTCTTTTCCTTCTATTACTAATGAAGAATTAGAATCAATTTTTAAGTTTCTTCCTAATTTAAAGAAGATTGTTATTAAAGAACAAAATGCTTTAACTTCTATTAAGTTTAAGAAAGCAAATAGTTTAATAGATGTTAGAATTGTTTCAAATGAGAATTTAGTTGAGATACGTGGATTAGAAAACTTATCTAGGTTAAAATCTTTGACATTGTATGATAATCAACATCTAAAAAATAAACAACAATTTGTTGCTTTTGCAGTAGCTAATAGCGGTAAAATAAGATATTCTTTAGATGTAAATTATTATAAAGATATACAATTATTGTGTTTTGATAAGAATATTATGTTTACTAATTCTGAGTGGGTAGAGTATGTTGGTTTAAGGAAACATACTTATTATGCTTATGATAAAGAAGAGATTACTAATTTAGCTAAATATATAAATAAAGTAGTAGATAAATATATATATAAAAATGATTCTCCAATGGAGAAGTTTGTTATCTTATATAAATGGATGATTGATAATGTTTCTTTTGTTAATGAAGATACATTATTCTTTAAGAATGATTTAGGTAAATTATGTGGTATTGCTAATACTTTTAGATATTTAAAAGGTGGAAGATTATCATATGCTAAAGCATTTCAATTTTTATTAAGTTTTGCTGGTATTAAGTCTGATATTGTATATTCTTTAGGAGCTTCTGATAGTATTGGTTTATTTAATGGACAAGAAGTACATTCATTATTAGGAGCTACTGATTATGCATTATTAAAAGTATATATAGATAATAAAGCTTATTATTGTGATATTGCTTGGGATGGCTCTGTTAATAAGAGTAATTGTTATAATGAATTACATTTATTCTTAATGGATAAAGAAGAATTATTATTAAGACATAGAATTGTTGGAGAAGTAAATGTAATTAATACTTATTCTTTACATGGAGAATATGAAGAAGATTTATTAATGTATGCTTCTGATAGAATAAAGTCTGTTAATAAATTTATGAATAAATTAGATTCATATAAAGCTTATTTAGATGGTGCTAGTATGAATATTGAATTCTTAGAGAATGAGATAAAAGATTTAAGATTAGAAAATACTACTGAATATGATGATGAGTTATTTAGCGATGAAGATGATCTTAAGGAACAAAAAGAATTATATGATGAATATTTAGAAAAAAGAAGACAATTAGTATTAGAACATAAGAATATTATTTGTAGTAAATATTTAGGTATAGAAAATGTAGATAAGTTGAATATTGAAGAAAAGAGTGATTTATTAAATTTTATACTTGGACTAGTTAATTATAATATGTATTCTGAGGATTTATATAATTTAATAATAATTGCATTAGATGAAGAGTAAAAAGCCTTGTATGAGGCTTTTTTATATGTTTTTTGATAGGAAAATTATTTACTTAAATATAAAATGTGTTATAATGAAATTGCCTACTTTTTTAGGGGTATAGTTCAATGGTAGAATAACGGTCTCCAAAACCGCTGATGTGGGTTCAACTCCTGCTACCCCTGCCATTTAAAATGTGAAAACTCTAACTTTTTTGGTTAGAGTTTTTATTATGATTATTTATTCTCTTTTAACATTTTATTAAAAATAGTTATTGTTCTAAAAATTTCTTTGCACTTAGGGCATAGAAAATCATCATTATCTTTTTTCTTTTTATGAAGTAGAATCAAATAATCCCCATTGCATTTAGGACATAATACTTTTTCTCCATTCCATAATTTTTTCAATATTATTCTATCTAGTTCCATAGTTTCATCCTTTTTCAATAGGTATTATACCATATATTTTTAATTTTTAATTACATCGTATTATTGCTAATTTACGAGTAGTTCTATTACTTAAAGTTAAGAAGTATAATAGTTAATAAAGATATTTAAAAAGTTTGAAACCCCTATGATTATCGTGCCATTTAGAATTTTAGTCGAACTATTATAGTTCGATTTTTTTATGTTATAATATTTATAGGAGTTGTTTTTATGTCTACTACAAAAGGTTATAAGGATTTTATATTAGATCAATTAAAAGTATTAAGTGATATAACTTGTAAACCAATGATGGGTGAATATTTATTATATTATAAAGGTATATTATTTGGTGGTATATATGATGATAGATTACTTGTTAAGATTGTAGAAAATAATAAGAAATATAATTTACAAGAAGTTATTCCTTATGATAAAGCTAAACCAATGTTTTTAATAGATGATGTAGACAATGGTGAAGTAATAAAAGAAATATTATTAGACACTTATAATGGTTTAATAAAATAAAAAGATTTAGATAGCAATCTGAATCTTTTTTTTGACTTTTATAGAAATATTATTATAATAGTTAATTGAATTTTGAGGGGGAAGTTATATGATAAATAATATTTGTACATTTTATTTAAAAAAGTTTAGAGTAGAAGCTAAATTAGGTATTCGTGAAGCTGCTAAAAGAATGGGAATAACTGCTCCATATTTATCTGATATGGAAAAAGGTAGAAGAATACCTTCAAAGAGAGCTGCTCAATTAATAATTAATACTTATGGATTAAGTGAATTAGATAAGAGAGCTTTATATGATGCTATTGCTGAAGTATCTAATTCTGTACCATATGATGTAGAAGAATTCTTAACACATAATAATTCTGCATTACAAAATGTTATTGGTATGATGTATGAAAATCATCCAGAATTTGGTGGTAGGTAATTAAAAACACTAACTTTATTGTTAGTGCTTTTTTATTGATGCATTTGTTTTTGAGGCTTTAATATTAATTGTTGACCTTGATCTTCAATGGTATATATACCTTTATGTTTTTTACTTGTTTTTTCAGTAGAATATAAAAATTCATCCATGTTTCTATCAATAATACTTTCAAAGGTAGTAGGTATGTTATCTTTATTTATTTTTATTTCCATCAATTGTTCAAGTGATGGAGGACTATTTGTTATTATTTTATCTTCAATACCATCATAATCTAATCTCATACTATTTTTATAATCATCATTTTCTACATGAAATAAGTGAATACCATTATTACTTAATTGTATAAATCCTTTTGGTAGAATTAAATAGTTTCTACCATTAAATGGAACTCTTTTAAATAATTGTCTATATAAAGTAATAAATTCTTGTTGACTAGTTATTTCTACTTTGGCGTTAAGATATCTTCCATCTTGGCAATCATCTAATAAATATATATAATTTTGTGATAAACGTAAGGCATATGAAAAGTATCCTGCTCTTAAATCAGGATCGCTATAGACAAGAGAACTATATAAAGAATCTAGTATTTGTCTAATCCAAGTTTGTCTTTTTTTAATTATTAATAATAAAGAATCTATATTATTTTTATTATTTGTTCTAAATACTAAATTAGAATTATATTCATCAAAAGTACTATTTGAGATTCTTATATATGATAATAATTTGTTTATTATTTCTTGATTCTTTAGGTATTCTTTTCTTAAACTAAATATTATTTCATAATAATTGTAATAATTTCTATTTGCCATATTATCAACCAACAGACATAGTATAACATAATATTAACAAAATGATATAATAATGCTAGGTGAATACTATGAATGAAGTAATTAAAGATTTTGAATTAAAGATGAATATTAAAGTATTGGATAAAGATATAAAAATATATTCTGAAGGTGCTACTGATGCTATTGTATTTAGTATTAAAGATGAATATTTAATAAAAAAGACTAGTAAATTAGAATTAGATGTTTATAATGAGTTTTTTTCTAAGTATAAAGGTAAAAGATATCAAAGATTATATTATATAAATTATGATTTAGGTTATGTGTGTATTTCTTTTATTAAAGGTAATAAATATGATAATAGTATAGATGTTAATGATATAGTTAAAATATTGTATGATACTACATCTAATTATAAAGAAATTGATTATGATGGATATGGTTATTTATTTGAAGATCATAAAACTTGGGATGGTTTTTTAATAGATGAAATTGAATACTCTTTAAATATGTTAGATGAAAATATATTTAATGATAATGATGTTAGAAAATGTATAGATATTATTTCTAAATATAAAGTAGATAAATATTTATTACATGGAGATTTTGGAACACATAATTTTATAATTAATAATGGAGATTTATTTTATATTGACCCTATGGGATTAGTAGGAGATCCAATATATGATTTCTATTTTGCTATCTTTTCTAATGTATGTATTTTTAGTAGTTTAAAAATAATTAAAATATTAGAATATTTTGATAGAGATATTGAATATAAAAAATCTATTATATATATTACATATATTATTAGAATGTGTAGAGCATATAAATATGATAAAGATAATTATGATATATATTTAGAATATTATAGAAAAAATATAGTTAGTTTATTTACATAGTGGTTGTATAGTTAATATATTATTTTATTAGTGAAATGATATAATAAAAATAGAGGTGATGGTATGAATTCTTTTGATAGACTTAGTTTTGTAGATGATGAAATGGATGAATTAAAAAATAGTATTCTTAAATCAGATTATAGTCTTGAAGATTTATATAGTTTATTAATAGATAAAGAAATAGATAAGAAAACTAGTGATATTAATAAATTACAAAGTAATGTTGGTTTATTATATACGAGTCCTGAATATCAAACTATAGTTGATCGTTCTACATCATATGAATTATTAACTTGTTTAATAGATATTTCTTCCTCACCAACATTAAGTGATTTTAATAATTTTGTGAGATATATTGTAGAACATAAATCTTTTAAAATGTTAGAGAATTTAGATAGTCTTACTAATATGTGTTTTATGATTCTTTCTTTTGAAGGAACTCGTTCTTCTGAATTATCGGAATATTCTTTACCATATGCTATTCGATTAAATGAATGTATTCCTGAATATTTAGATTCAAGTAATTATAAAAAGTTCTTAGATACTTTTCCATATGATTTAACTAAAGTAGATAGTGATGTTATTAATGAATTATATGGCTTTATATGGCAGTTAGAGAAGCAACATGTAAATATATTAAAAGAAGATCTTTCTCGTGTATATGGGGTTGATTTTAATATATTTGACGATGTTTTAAATAGAGATTCTCTTGGTTTATTTTTAAGAACTGTTAAAAGATATAATGAAGATAGTAAAAGGAAGGTGAAATAGTATGAATGGTATGGATGAATATTTTAATGTTCCTTTAGGAATTGATATTCAAAGTGTATCTGATGAAGAAATAAATGAATTATTACAGAATATGAGTAGATCTGGGCAAAGTACTGATTTATTAAAAAAATCTATACATTTCTTTATAGAGTACTATAATAAGTCTGTATTTGAATTAATGAATATGGGTTTTGATGAACTATTCCCACCTGGCTTATTAAAAGATTCGAAAGGTAATGAGTTATCTGCTTTTTCTAAAGAAATGGGTTTTTCATTAGAAAAAATAAGAGTAGAATTTGATAGATATTTATTAAGTAATTATAAAGTTAATATTAAAGAATTATTAGAAGATGAAGTATTAAAAGATCGTTTTAATGGTTTGTTTGCTGATTTTTTTAGAACTAGGTGTTCTCAATTAGTAGATTCTAGATTAGATGTTGATGTTAATTTAGTATTAGATAATATTGCTAATTATTTATATCAATATGTTAATTTAGCAAAAGGAGATGCTGAAGGTAAAGAGCAGTTATTTCATACTATTAATAACTTTGATGCTCAAGTATTATCTAAATATAATAGATTATTAAATTTAGAAGCTAAATTAGCTCATACATCTAGAATGGTATTTATGACTATTTATCATACTGTGGATATTAAAGATCCTAAATTGAGAGAATTAGCTGTTTTAGCTGTTATGTATCATGATATAGGAAGAATATATCAAGCGTTATATTATCCTAATTTTAATGATAATTTTGTTAAATATGGTGAATTGAGTGGAAATTATTCTTTATTAGAAAGTCATGCAGAGGTAGGTTATTACTTTCCAATGCAAAATTTAATTGTTCAAGATTTAATTCGTTGTAATGGTAGTATAGATGAGACTTTTGTCATGCATACTTTAATGTCTGTAGTTATTAAATATCATGGTAAATCAAATAGTGAAATTAGTCATTATGATGTTACTTATGATGATGTTTCTTTAACTCCAGAGGTTATTTCAGATTTAGAAAAAGTATTGTTAGAAGTATTTAATAAATCTCCTGAAATACCTATTAGAGCAAGATATGATACTTTAAGTAATATAAATCATATGAGTGAGTTTCATAGTGATATAGCTACTTATATTATTGAATGTATTAAATTAGTATCTGATATAAAGAAAAAAAGTGCTTCTTTAGATGAATCAACTATTAAAAAGATTCAATCTTTAGATTCTTATTTAAGACAATATTATCCTACTAGTATTTTAGAAAGTTTGTATGAACATCCTGAGAAATTAGAAGATATTACTGTTCTTGAACAATTATTTGGTATTAGACCACCAGAAGATTTTAAAGTAAAAACTTCTGATATTGGTCAATCTATAGTAGAACGTTTAAATAATATTAGTAATAAAATATTAAATGTAGATTTTGCTACTACTTTAAATAATATTATTGCTGATAAAGAGACTAATGTTGAAATAACACCAGAAGCTCAATCTATGTTAAGAAAAGTAGTTGGTGCTATTATGACTATTACTACTGATATGGATAAAATAGATATATTTAACCAAAGAATAAATGGTTCTTGGGAAAAAACAAATAAGAGTAGATATGATAGAGATACTACAGTTGGTGAATTATCTAGAGAAGAAGTTATTGATTATGTAACTAGAGATACTTTCTTTAGTAATGTTGGTGAAGAACCAGAAAATCCTAATAACTTTAATAGAGGAAATGCTGTTTTAAAAGGAACAAAATTTTCTAATTCTATTAAGGCTATATGGTTTCATCTTGATCAATTTATTACTGTTAATTTAAGAAATTATACTTCTTTTGAATTATTCGCTAATGGTAATTATTTAGAAAAATTAAGACAACATTTGATAGATGAACAATATGAAGAATATAGAGAATTATTAACTCCTTTAATAGATGAACCTATTGCTTTTACAGAACAATTTTTAGATTTTGTTCTTCATGTAAGAGTAGATAATAGTGGTAATTATATTTATCCTTTATTTGATGAAAATACAGGGTTATATCAAGAAATAGAAGGATTAAATAAACCTATAATATTTAATGCAGAGAGAATGGCTGATATGAGAAGAATAGTCATGGCTAATTTTAAACAATATTATCATTATGTAGGTAATGAACCAGAAATAGGCAATTATCCTGTACCAAGATTTGTTGAAGAGTCTTACGGACACACATTTTAAAACCTCTTTTTAGGGGTTTTTTTATTTGGTTTTAAAGAATGTGTAAAATATACGCATTTAACTAGTATAGTTATCTTTGTTGTTTTATAATTATATTAAGAAGGTAGAGGTAGAGAGAATGGATGAATATTTAAAGAAAGCTTTGAGGTTAGAAAGAAAGAGGCAAGAAGATAATATTGAATTAATTGCATCAGAGAATTATGTTTCTAAAGATGTTTTAAAATTACAAGGTAGTGTTTTAACTAATAAGTATGCAGAGGGATATTCTGGTAAAAGATATTATGGTGGTTGTGAATATATAGATATGTTTGAAACTAAAGCTATAGAGTATTTAAAAGAGTTATTTAAGTGTAATTATGCTAATGTTCAACCACATAGTGGTTCTAGTGCTAATATGGCTGTTTATAGAGCTTTATTAAATCATGGCGATAAAGTTTTAGGTATGGATCTTAGTAATGGTGGGCATTTGACTCATGGTTATAAATTAAACTTTAGTGGAGTAGATTATGAAATAGTTAGTTATGGTGTTGATGAAAAGACAGAAATGATTGATTATGAAGAAGTTAGAAAAATTGCAAAGAAAGAGAAGCCAAAAATGATAATTGCTGGTGCTTCTGCATATTCAAGAACTATAGATTTTAAAAAGTTTCGTGAAATATGTGATGAAGTAGGGGCTTATTTGATGGTAGATATGGCTCATATTGCTGGTTTAGTTGCAGTTGGATTACATCCTTCACCAATTCCATATGCTGATGTAGTTACATCTACTACTCATAAGACATTAAGAGGACCAAGAGGAGGTATTATACTTACTAATGATGAGGAAATAGCTAAGAAAATTAATAAAGTAGTATTCCCTGGTATTCAAGGCGGTCCTTTAATGCATGTTATTGCTGCTAAAGCTCAATGCTTTTATGAAGCACTACAACCTGATTTTAAGAAATATCAACTTCAAGTAATTAAGAATATTAAGGCTATGAGTGATGAATTTATTAAACTAGGTTATAAAGTAATAAGTGGTGGTACTGATAATCATTTAATTTTATTAGATGTTAAATCTTCAGTAGGTGTTACTGGTAAAGATGCTGAAAAAGCTCTAGATAGAATTCATATTACTGTTAATAAGAATACTATTTCTAAAGAGACAGAAAGCGCAATGATTACAAGTGGTATTAGAATAGGTAGTCCTGCGATGACATCAAGAGGTCTTAAAGAAAAAGATTTTATTCAAATAGCTAGAATTATGGATAAAGCTTTAAGAAATTTAAATGATGATAAAGTATATAAAGAATTATTAGGAGAAGTTAAAAATATTACTAAGAAATATCCTTTATGGTATTAAAAAAACTCTAATTATTTAGAGTTTTTTCTTTTTTCTTTAATACTATATTTATTACTATAAGTAGTATAAATATTGTTATGAATATAATTGCTTTAATATTTAGTTTTCTTTTTGGCTTTTCTTCACTTTCTTCTGAAAGATCTATTTCTATATTTATAGGTTTGTTTCGATAATTAGAACCATTTATTATCCATATATATTTATCGTCTACTTTTTTATCTGCATTTGAATTAAGTACTTTATATTGACTTGTTATAGTTATTTCTAGCTTATCAATATTATCATAGTAAGTACCACATAAGAAATCATTTGATGTATTTATTTTAAATGAATTATTATTATATGTAACTTTAAAATCTTCATAACATTTACTAATTTGAGATAATGTATCATATTGTTCAAAATTAAAATCATATGTATATTTATATCCAGTTAAATCATTTTCTGTAAATAGTTCTCTTGTATAATAATCGTAATCTCTTTCCCAATCTATTAGTTGTTCTTCAAATGAATCCATTTGTTCTTGATTAGCACTATTTACAATGGTACTTTTCTCTGTAATATTTATTTCATCATATATTTTATTATCTTCAATAACTATTTTATAATTGGCACTACAACTACATAGTAATAGTATTAATGTTAATAATATTATTTTTTTCATATTATCACCTAACATTTTGCGGTACATTTACCAAAGTTACCACCTTGTACTTGTGCTGGTTCTATATGCCAAGGTTCCCAAGACATTCTAAATTTTAAACCGTATTTACTAGCATTATCATGTACCCATTTTGCTGCTGAATTACAGTTCCATGAACTCTGACTACAACTTTTTCCGTTGAATTTTAAATCTGCTGCTATACCAAAACCATGTCTTGATCCTCCTGGACATGCAACCCATTTTGCTCTTTCAGAACATGCTCTTGAAGAACTATCCCATTTGCTTTTTTGTGTTGAATATGGTCTCCAACCACTTGATACTGTTATTTTATACCCTTGTTTTGAGGCATCATTGATTAGTTGTTCTAATCTGCTCCAAAAAATTGGGTTAGTTCCATATTTTCCACTTTGCTTTGGTGTGTCAGCATCGCTTGTTGCTCTTTTGTTAGGTATATAGAAAACACCATTTTTAACTGTAACTCCACCAAAGTTTCCGTCTCCACCTTGTGTAGTTCCTGTTTGTGTACTATCACCAGTACTAGGATCTGTTCCAGGATCTTGAGTATCTTGTCCTGAAGGTGGTGCATCTTGATCACCTGAAGTTTGTTGTTCTGATGCTTCTCTTTGTTTTTGAATTTCTTCAGCTCTTCTTAAACCTAATACTTTCATTTCTGCTTCTCTTTTGTTTTTATCTTCTAGTGCTTCTTTTTTAGCTAATTCTTCATATTCTTTTATTTTTTCTCTAGATGCACCTTCATAATATTTTACTATCATGTAATCGTCATATTGTACTAGTGCTGTAAAGAAATAATTTATTAATGTAGGTATCATAAATATTATTAAACCAGAAATAATTCTTCTAATTATTATATTTGGTGTTTTTGTTGCTTCATCTGGTTTTGTTATTATTTTCATAATATCCATAATACTTGCTATTGCAATAATAATTGGTATTACAACAAATATTATTTTTAATGATACTTTTAGTAACCAACCAACTCGATAATATCCTAGTTCGTTAATAGCAGCTAATACCATATAAATCTTCCTTTTCTATTATAATTTTATTCCTATTTCATCTGGAGTAACAGATGTAAATTTTCTTATCCTTTCATCTGGATTAGTACAATTTATTATAGATGTTATCATTTTTTTTCTATCATATGTAACTAATATTTCTTCTAAATCAAAACCCTTATGATCGGTTCTTTCTCTTATAATAACATATGATGCGCTATCTTTTCTATCTTGTCTATAAGCCATACCAGCTGCTCTTATAGAGTAGAATGAAGTAGGACTATTTGGATCATATAATTTCCAATGAACATGTCCTTGTATAATTGCATCATATAATGCAATTGGTCTTCCATCAAATAATGGATTATCTTTTGCATCTTGTGCTCCTTTTTTTCTTCTTCTTGTATAATCTGGATTATCTATTATTTCACTTAATTCTTCATCTTGAAATTCTGAATTAGTAAAATCAAATTGTCTAGATATATCAGGTACTAATCTTTCACCTGTTTTAAGAAGATCAAATCCTGCTTGATATGTCCAAGTACTTCTATTTTTGAAGTCCCATCTTATATCGTTTGCAAAATGGCATAATCCAATTCTTTTGCCACCAACCATTAAATCAATGAAGTGTGGATATAGCATAATTGTACCTATACTTTTTTCACTTAGTTTACTTAGTGTCCATAGACAACTTTGTTGTTTTATTCCTGTTCCTATATATGGAAAAGGTTCTAAACCTAGTCTTATATATTCTTCTGCATTACCAGCAATAGATATAACTCCTTTTTGATCTAAAAGGGTAACTACTTCTTCAGGATTTGGTCCTTCTCCTATATTATCTCCAAGAGAATATATTTCAGTTATTCCTCTTCTTTCAATATCATCTAGGATAGCTTCAGTAGGTTCTAATAAACTATGTATATCAGTTAATATTGCTATTTGTCTTCCTGTGTATTGTTTTTCTTCCACTTTATATCATTCCTTATAGTTTAAATATATCATATTTTGTGTATTATTTAATTATTTTATAGAATATAATGACTAATAAACTTTACATATTAATATAGATATTTTTAAAAAAATTAGCACTCTCTATTGACAAGTGCTAATTATGGTGTTATGATTAAGTCGTAATAAGTAAAGGACTTATTATGGTATTATTAATCATATTTTAATACGATGAAAGGATGATGATTGATATGATGTTAGTACCAAGAAAAAATACCTTTGATTTATTTGATGACTTCTTTGATGATTCTTTCTTACCTCCAAAAAAAGAAAGAAATCTAATGAGAACAGATATTAGAGAGAAGAAGGATAAATTTATAGTAGATGTTGATTTACCTGGATTTAATAAAGAGAATATTAAATTAAGTCTAGATAATGGTTATTTAAATATATCTGCTAAAGTTAATAAAGAAGTTCATAACCCAGATGAAGAAAAATTTATCCATAGAGAAAGATTTTATGGTGAATGTTCTCGTAGTTTCTATGTAGGTGATGATATTAAAGAAGAAGACATCAGTGCTGAATTTAAAAATGGTATTTTACAAATAGAGGTTCCTAAAAAGAATCCTGAAGATAAAGCTAAAGAAATTAAACAAATAGAAATTAAATAAAATCAGTCGTTTGACTGATTTTTATTTGTTGTAATTTTTTGTTGTTTAAAAATGTTTTTTGTGTAATAATTATTATATATAAAGGAGGATTTATTTATGGCAAAGTATTGTGGTAATTGTGGAACTCAAATGGATGATAATGCTAATGTATGTCCTAATTGTGGTACACCAGTAGGTGGAGCTGCACCTCAACAACCAACTCAAGTACCTGCAGGTACTCAACAAAAATCTAAATTAGTTGCTGGTTTACTTCAAATTTTCTTAGGATCATTTGGCGTTGGTAGATTCTATTTAGGTTATACAGGAATTGCTATTGGACAAATTGCAGCTACTTGGTTAACATGTGGTTTAGGTGCTATTTGGCCTTTCATTGATGGTATCTTAATTTTAACTGGTTCAGTTAAAACTGATGCTAATGGTGTTCCTCTAGCTGATTAATGAAAAATAGGTTATTTAAGATAACAATAATAAGTATCGTAATGATACTTTTTTATTACTTAATAATTTCTAAAGAAGAACTTGAATGTTTTTTCTTACATAATATTGGTCTTGCATGTCCTGGTTGTGGGATGACTAGAGCTTTTAGATATATTATTAAGTTTAAATTTATAGATGCTTTTAAAATGAATATTTTATCTATTCCTTTATTTATATTTATGATTATATTATTATTATGTTTATTTCATGATGTTATTACTAATAAGAATTTATTTGAAAATACTATTTCTTATATAGGTAAAAAGTTTTCTATATTAATTTTTATTTTATTAATAATATCTATGATAGTTAATAATTTTAATCCATTAATAGTAGGTTAATACCTACTTTTTATTTTCTTAATATATTGTTATAATTAGAATAGGTAATTATAGTTGATATAGTTATAAATATGATTTAGTAAGGGAGATGAACATATGACAGATTATAAAAATGTTTTATATGGTGCTATTTTTTTAGTAGTTGGATTTTTATTAGTCTTTTTAATAGGTATATTTAATATATATAAATCATTTACTAAGTCTTTTTCTGTTATAGGTTATGTTTCTTTTAATAGTGAGAAGGTTGATACTTTATATACTGTTTTAGGAGAAAAAAAAGTATGTAAATATAATTCTTATTTAGATGATATAGGTAATGAAAGATATGAAATAGTATATTGTGATAATGTATTAGATAGTAATGATTATATGAAATATAGTGTATTTTTAATGGAAGATGGTTTTGTATTAACACAAGATGATATTGGTAATAGTTGGTATGTTAAAGAATCTGTTGATAATGATAAAATAATAGGTGTTTATATAGATGAAAGTGAATCTACTATTATTTATCAAAAAGCAGATGGTTATTTATATGAAAAAGGAAATAATAAGGTAGAAAATTCTAAGTATGTGTAGGTGATGATATGGAATATGTTTATAAAACAAAAGGAACATGTTCAACTGAAATTAGATTTGATATTAATGATAATATTATTACAAATATAAGATTTACAGGTGGCTGTAATGGTAATTTAAAAGCTATTTCTAAATTATTAGAAGGTCAAACTGTAGATTATATAGAAGAAAAGTTATTAGGTAATTTGTGTGGTATTAGAAATACTTCTTGTGCAGATCAATTAGCTAAAGCAGTTAGGGAAGCTTATGAAAAAGAAAAAGAATAATACAGAATATAAAGCTTCTTTACCTGATGAAATTAAAGTTTTATTTGGAAAATTTTATATATTTTCTTTTATATTAATTATATTTTTAGGTATTTTATTTCCTTTTATAATAATGGAAAGAATTAGTAGTATATCTAGAGTAATGATTTTAGTTGTTTTGTTCTTATTTTATGTATATGTTGTATATGATGTTACTAAAAAGAAGAAGAGTTTTAATTCAACTATATATATTTTATTAATTACTTTAGTAATAGCATCATTTGTTACAAGTATAATTAAAATGATGTCATAACTTGAAAAAATATATATTTTTTGTATAATACGTGTTATAATTTAATGGTTATTAAACGAGGAGGTGCACTATGAGAACTTATAAAGCAAATTTACCAGAAGGAACTAAAAAGAAATTTGGCGCTCTAAGAGGAGTTAAGGTTAGATTAGTTAATAAAAATATTAAGAAGAAAAAGAATACTAAAGAATCTAAATAATACAGACTTATGTCTGTTTTTTATTTGTATGGTATAATTTAATTGGTGATGTTATGAATAAGAAGTTATTTATAATTATATTTCTATTACTAGTGATAGTTGGTTGTAAAAAAGAAGTTACTAAAGAGAGTAAACCAGTTGAAGAAACTATTGTAGTAAAGAAAGTAAATGAATTAGAAGATTATTTATATTTTGATAGTTATAAAACTTTTAATATGAATGGTTTAGATGTATATAAATTAGATATTCCAGTTATTAATGTAGATAATAGTAATATTAGTACTATTAATACAGAAATTAAGAGTTTTATACTATCTAGTGTTAATGATTATGTTATGAATAATGATATATTTATTAAAGGTAGATATATTACATATGATTATTATATTACTAAAGAGTATGTATCTTTAGTTATAAAGTTTACTAATTATTATAATGGTTCTTTTGATAATGAGAATGTACTTGTTTATAATATTGATTTAAAGAATGGTATTAATATTGATAATAAAAGCCTATTAAAGAGTTTTTTAATAGATGAGAATGAATTACCTATGATTATTAGAACTAAATTAGATAGTGAAGATGTAGAGTATTCTGTTACTTCTATGAAAAACGAGTACTATTTATATTTAGATAATGATTCTAAATTACATTTATTATTCTTTGAGAGAGATGATGAAGAGCAAATAAAAAGAGATCTAATTATTAATTAGATCTTTTTATATGAAACTACTTAAGCCACTCATACATATTTTATTAATAAATAATGCAACTGTTTGTGGACTTTCTTTACAATCGTGTTTAATCCAGTTTTCAATAATTCCAGTAGAACCATCTACAATAAAATTATTAATCTTTTCTAGATCATCAGTAGTAGCTTTTTTTAATAATTTTTCCCATTCTTCTAGACTTTGTTTATGTACTAGAGATAATATCTTTCTTAGTAGTTTGTGATCCCCATTTTCACTTAATAATACTGTATAGATATCTTTGTGTTCTGCAATTTGTTCTATTATTTGTCCAGTATATGTTATTAAGAAATTTCTTTTGATATTAACAATACCTTTCTCAAGTTCACTTATTAATGATTCTTCTATAGTATAAACTAAGTCATCAACATCTTTGTAGTATTTATAGAATGTAGTACGATTAATATCAGCTCTTTGACATAATTCTAATACTGTTATGTCATTTATGTTTTTTTCTTTGATGATAAGAAGTAAACTATTAGTTAGTTTCTTCTTGGTATTAATTATTCTCCTATCCATAAAATCACCTTTTACCTAATTAAATTATATCTTATTTAAAATAATAAATCAACATAATGTTTATTAATTTATTAGCACTCTTGTATTGACAGTGCTAATTAGAGTGATATAATAAGTACTGTGGAGATGGAAATATGAAAAAGAAACAATTTAAAACTGAATCTAAAAAAATATTAGATATGATGATTAATTCTGTGTATACAAATAGAGAAATATTCTTAAGAGAATTAATTAGTAATGCAAGTGATGCAATTGATAAGTTATATTATAAGTCTTTAACTGATAGAAAGGTAAATTTAAATAAAGAAGATTTTAATATAAGATTAGAGTTAGATAAAGATAATAGAACTATTAAAATTATTGATAATGGTATCGGTATGACTGAAGAAGAACTAGATGAGAATTTAGGTATTATTGCTAAGAGTGGTTCTTCTTTATTTAAAGAGATTAATGAAACTAATAAAGATATTAATATTATTGGTCAATTTGGTGTGGGATTCTATTCTGCATTTATGGTTGCTAAGGAAATAAGTGTTAAATCATTAGCTTTTGGAAGTGATAAAGCTTTTGAATGGGTAAGTAATGGTAGTGATGGCTATTCTATTAATGAATGTGATAAAGATACTGTTGGTACTGAGATTACTTTATATCTAAAAGATAATACTGATGATGATAATTATGATGAATTCTTAGAACAAAGAAGAATAGAAGGTATTGTTAAGAAGTATTCTGATTATATTAAGTATCCTATTATTATGGAAGTGGAAGAAACTAAATATGAAGATGATAAAGATACTAAAGGTGTTAAAGTTAAAGAAGATAAAACTTTAAATAGTATGATACCTATTTGGAAGAGAAAAGAAGAAGATGTTACTAAAGAAGAATATAATAGTTATTATGCTGATAAATTCTATGATTTTGAACCTCCTATTAAAGTAGTACATAATAGAGTAGAAGGTCAAATTAGTTATGATTCTTTATTATTTATTCCTAGTCATGCTTCTTATGATTACTATACTAAAGAGTATGAAAAAGGATTACAATTGTATTCTAATGGTGTATTAATAATGGATAAATGTGCTGATTTATTACCAGATTATTTTAGTTTTGTTAAAGGTATAGTAGATAGTGAAGATGTTAGTTTAAATATTAGTAGAGAAGTATTACAACAAGATAGACAATTAAAATTAATAGCTAAGAGTGTTGAAAAGAAGATTAAAGGTGCATTAGAAGATCTATTAAATGATAATAGAGAAGATTATGAGAAGTTCTTTGATGCATTTGGTATGCAATTAAAATATGGTATTTATTCTAGTTATGGTATGAATAAAGATACTTTACAAGATTTATTATTATTCTATAGTTCTAAAGAGAAGAAAAAAGTTACTTTAAAAGAATATGTTAGTAGAATGAAAGATGGTCAAGATAAGATCTATTATGCTTCAGGAGAAAGTGTTGATAAGATAGATTTATTACCAGCAGTTGAAAGATTTAAAGAGAAAGACTATGAAGTATTATATCTTTGTGATTATGTAGATGAATTTACTATTCAAGCATTAATGGATTATGAAGAGAAGAAATTTGCTAATGTAAGTTCTGATAATAGTGATTTAGATAGTGAAGAAGAAAAGAAAGAACTAGAAAAAGTTAATAAAGATGCTAAAGATATGTTTAAGATTATGAAGGAAGCATTACCTGAAGTTAAAGATGTTAGATTTACTAATAAGTTAAAGAATCATCCAGTATGTTTAAGTACTGAAGGTAATATATCTTTAGAGATGGAAAAAGTATTAAATAGTATGCCTACTGGTGAAAATGTTAAAGCAGAGATAGTATTAGAAATAAATGAAAATCATCCTATTGCTAATAAGTTAAGGGATTTATATGAAGAAGATAAGGATGAGTTAAATAAATATACTAAGATTTTATATAATCAAGCTAGATTAATAGAGGGTTTAAGTGTTGATAATCCTACTGAATTAACTAATTTGATATGTGATTTAATGAGTAAGTAATTCTATTTAGAATTACTTTTTTATTGGTATAATAAGTATAGGTGATATTATGGTTAAAACTAATGCTATGAGAATTTTAGATAGTAATAATATTGAATATAAAGAATATGTTTTAGATATTAAAGAGGCGTTAGATGGGGTTACTTGTGCTAATATGTTGAATGTTAATATAGATAGTACTTTTAAAACATTAGTTACTATTGGTAAGAGTGGTAATTATTATGTATTTGTTATACCTGTAGATAAAAGATTAGATTTGAAGAAAGCAGCTAATAGTGTTAATGAAAAGAATGTAGAAATGTTACCTATGAAAAATCTTTTAAGTATTACAGGTTATGTACATGGAGGATGTAGTCCTATTGGGATGAAGAAAGTATTTAATACTGTTATAGATAAAAGTGCTTTATTATTTAATAAAATAATATTTAGTGGTGGTAAGATAGGTTATTTTATAGAAATAGATGTTAAAGATATTGTTAAAGTATTAAATGTAAAATATGATGATTTAGTGGGGTAAATATGAAAGTTTTAACTATAAGGGAACCATGGGCTAGTTTAATAGTAAATGGTTATAAAAAATATGAGTTTAGAAGTTGGAAAACTAAATATAGAGGTAAATTATTAATACATGCTGGTTCTAAATTAGAAAAAGATATGGTATCTAGATTTAGTTTATATAATTTAGATTATAAGATGGGTTATATTATAGGAGAAGCTAATTTAGTTGATTGTATTTTAGTTGATGAAGATTTTAATAATAGGTTATTAAAAGAGAATAATATAGTATATGGAAAGAGTAATCATGTAGAAAAATATGCTTGGAAATTAGAAGATATTGTTATGTATAAAAAACCTATTCGTGTAAAGGGAAAACTTGGCTTGTGGGATTATAACGATGATATAAATAAAAGTTATAGTAAAATAAAAAACTAGTATAATATAATACGTAAAAGGAGTATATTATGGGTAATATTATTAAAGAAAAAAATAGAGGATCTTTGGTTATAATAAGTGGTCCTTCAGGTGCTGGTAAAGATACAGTAGTTAATGAATATGTTAAAAAGAATAAGAAGAATGCTTGGGTAAGTGTTTCTTGTACTTCAAGAGAAATGCGTCCGGGGGATAAAGAAGGTGTTAGTTATTTCTTTATTTCTAGAGAACAATTTGAGGAGAAAATTAAGAATGGTGATTTCTTAGAATATGCTGAATATAATGGTAATTATTATGGTACACCTAAAGAGAGTATTGAAGAAAGATTACAAAATGGTATAGATGTTATTTTAGTTATAGAAGTACAAGGTGCATTAAAAGTAAAAGATTTAGTACCTGAAGCTATTTTTATATTTATAATGCCTCCTAGTATGAGTGAATTAAGAAAACGTTTAGTAGCTAGAAAGACTGAAAGTAAAGATAAGATATTAAATAGATTTAAGAGAGCCTATCAGGAGATAAATGAAGTATCTAATTATAACTATGTTGTTATTAATGATGATATTAAGAAAGCTGTTAATAAGGTGAGTGCTATTTTATTATCTGAGAAATGTAGAGTAGATAGAATAGAAGAAGTTTATTTAGATAATGCAGAAGAAGAAATACATGAACTGTTAATGGATGAAGAGTTTATTAACGAAGATATAAAATTGTGATAAAATAATAATATAGGAGTGGTTGGTTATGTACGGAGGACGTGCTAGACGTATTGAACTGGCTAAAAAAGCCGCTTTTGTTTTATTTTGTTTAATAGTTATTTTTGTATCTATTAAATATGCTACTAGAAAAGAAGTTCATTATGATATGAATAGTAGATATAATTTATTATCTAGTTATTTCCAAAATAGAGGTTATGTATGTACAGATTTAGTAGCTTCTGGTGGTAAATGTATTAAGAACAATACAAATGGTGTTTCTGAGTTTTCTAGACATGATAATGGCTTTATTTTTATTGAGAGAAATGATTCTGTTACATTAACTATTAATTATCAAAAAGATTATACACGTAACGGTATAGAATTAATGACGACTAACAATGCTTTATTAGGTTATAAGAAAAAAGATTATGTTTGTTCTACTAAAGATGGAAGTATTATTGGCGAGTTAGATAAGTGTATTGATAAAGAAAATGTTGTTTTAGATTCTGATATATATTTAGGAATAGTAGAGAACTCTATAAAATTAGTAAAAGATGCTTTATATTATTCTGGATATGATGTTGATATTTTACTAAAAGAATATAAATGGGTTAGAGTAAGATAAAAAAAACCAGTTATTAACTGGTTTTTATTCTGGATCAATATCTTTTATTTTATTTTTCTTTTTAAATAGTTTATGTTCTTTTTTAGGAACTATTAATTCTGTATTGGATTCTATTTGCAAAGTTTTTATTTCTTCATTATCTTCTTTTCCATACATTATGAAGTTAATTATATCTATTACAGAACTAACCATGATTATAATACCTGTTAAGCTCCAGAAGATATTTGTTCCTTCTAATATAGTATATACTCCTAATACTATTAATATACATGACATTACTATTAAAGGGACTCTTTTATGAGATATTCCTTTAATAAATCTATTTAATCCTATAAATAAGATAATTCCACCTACTATAAAGTTAAATGCTGTATATATTATTTCATTAAAGAATAAGAATACTATTGCAAATGCAAAGGTTGCAAAAGCAGTAAATATTTTACTAGGATCTTTTATTCCTTTCTTTGAATAATGTAAGTATGATAATACATTAAATATTGTGTAAATTATTAATAGTATACCTATTATTAAGGTTATTACATTGAAGACATCTTCTGATTTTGCTAATAGTATAGCTCCTATTATGAATGCTATTATAGGAGTAATTAAACTTGTTCCTTTTTTTTCTATATGCATATAATCACTTCCTTTTTTATTATACAACACTATAATATTTTTTATCAATAAGTTGGTTTCTTTGTGTTATAATATAATAGAAAAATAGGAGGGTGTTGTATGTTAGATAAAGATATAGTACTCGAGATATTACAAAAATATGGTTTTAGTTCTACTAATAAACATCCTTTTATATATAAAAAAGGAGATACTATTGGTATTTGTTATTCTTTTATAGATGAATACTATGGTGAACTTGAAAGAGTTAAATTTTTTGAATCTAAAGATGAATTAGAAGAGTTTTTAAAGAGATATAATTGGATAAGAGAAAATGGTTTAAAATATAATGCTAGAATAGGATTAGATAATTATGAAATAGTTAATCCTAAGGTATTATTCTTACGTAATGATAAAGTTATGGTAAAAGGTGAAATGTTTAACATAGCTGAGTTTGATTTGATAGATGAACAAAAAGGTGCTTTAGATTTATCTGCAAGACTTATTTTAGAAGCAGGTAACTTGTTATTGATATATGATGAATTAAAAAGTATTCAGATGGAATATTTATTAGGATTAGTATCTTTAAGAAATGTTCTTAGAAGTAAATACTTTGATTTACAAAAAGAAATAGATATATATAATAATTTTGATGTTAAAAGAGAAATGGAATTATTACCTGAGGTTGCTGATTTATCTGGTATAGATGAAAATACAGAGAAGATTATTAAGGATAGATATAATCAATATCGTGTTGCTCCTCCTAGTGTAGAGGAAGCTGCTACATTTTTAAATGATACTTGGAATTTAAATTATAATTTAGAGAATAATTATAGATTTTATGAGACTCAAATAGAAGAAAATGATATAAGAAATGAAATAAGAACAGTTAATAAGAAACTTGATTATATAATGGCTTTAAATGATAAGTTATCTTCTTTATTTAAGAAAGATTTGACTAAAGGTTTTAGGTCTATAGAAAGATCAAGTAGAAATAGTAGTGTTACTGTTCCTAAGAATTATGTTCAGAATAAGATAAGAGAAGTTGAAAAGAAATATTCTTATTTAAATGATTTAAGTATATATCATTTGGCTGATTATTTAAAAGAAGCTATGAATAATACTAATTATGAAGATATTGCTTCTAAATATCCAAAAGAAGCTAAAGATGATATTAATAATAGTAAGATGCCAATGAATGAGATAGCTACTAATTTATTTATGCAATATAGAGATAATTTATCTATAGATGAACAAGCTATTATGATTTTATATAATTCTAAATATAGAAGTTATTTTGAAAATATTTTAAGTATTAAGGATTATGCTAATCTTAAAACTAAGAAACTTATTAAAAAGTTAAATGGTGTTAAAGGTTTTTCTAAGATTAAGTCAGATTGTTTTGATGCAGTTAAAGCTAGAATAGAAGATCCTATTAATGCTACTATTAAACAACAATTATTTTCTAATATTAATTTTACTGATTATGTTAGTTTTATAGATTCTTTAGTTAAATTATGTATTAAATTAGAAGGTATGAAGAATAAATTAATATTACCTAGTGATATTAAGATGTATTATGGTTCTTCTAGATACTATTATATTTATGATGAGAATTTTAGATTAGTAACTAATGATTTGAATGGTATTATTGGAGATTTGAATATTAAAAAAGATGTTATTACTATAGCATTATTAAAAAAAGGTACTCAAATATTATATTCACCTTATTATTTAGATTTAGGTGATTTATATAGTAAGACTCCTAATTTACAGATGTTTATTAAGGAAGTTGTTAATTTTGATTTATTAGTTAATTTAAAACAAGTAGATATAAATAAAGATTCTGAATCTTATAAAGTTGCAAGATATTATAGTGAACCAGTTATAATAGATGAGGTATCTGTAGTAGAAGAAATTAAATTAAAAGATAATTTAACATTTAATAGAGTTACATTTTCTCCAAAAGATGATATAGTTAATATAGAAGAAAAAAATCAAGTTAATCAAAATACACCAGTAGTAGAACAACCTGCAGAAAAGAAAGTGGTTAAGAAGGTTGTTAAGAAAGTACAGGCTGCGCCTGAAACAAAAGAAGAAAAGGAGGTAAAGAATAATGTTTAAATTGTTAAAAGATTTTGGTAAGAGCTTTAAAGATTATATTGATCATGTTATGAAGGTTTCATTTGGAGAATTAGTATTTCATTTCTTTGAATTGTTAATTATAATATTTATTTCATTATTTACTTATGTTCCAATGTATTTGCTTCAAGATGTTGGTTTAAATATTTTGCGTTTGGGTGGTAATGAAATAAATGAGACTGTATTACATGTATATAATTTAACTTTTTCAATAGTTGAAATATTAATAGCATTATTTGCTTTTATATATTTATTTAATAAGAGATATGAAGATTTAAAGAATGAAGAAAAACAAGATAAATCTAAAAAACAAACTGAAAAAGTAAAAGGTAAAAAAGATGCTAATATGGATTTACCTAAAATGAAAGATGAATAGTCATCTTTTTTTTTATGGAATAACTTGCTAATTTTTTAAAAATATGCTACTATTTATAGCGGTTTTTAAAAAAGAAATGGGGCTTGTTATATGGAAAAAATAATAAATATAGCAGTTGTGGCACACGTTGATGCTGGTAAGAGTACTTTAGTAGATGCTTTACTAGAGCAAAATGGTGTTTTTAGAGAAAATGAAGAAATAGTAGAACGTGTAATGGATAGTGATGATATTGAAAAAGAAAGAGGTATTACTATCTATTCTAAGAATTGTGCTATTAGATATAAAGATTATAAGATTAATATAGTAGATACTCCAGGACATGCTGATTTTAGTTCTGAAGTAGAACGTATTATGAAGACAGTTGATACTGTAATTCTTTTAGTAGATGCTGCTGAAGGTCCTATGCCTCAAACTAGATTTGTATTAAATAAAGCTTTAGAACAAAATTTAAAACCTATTTTATTTATTAATAAGATAGATAAGAAAGATGCTAGACCTCAAGAAGTAGTTGATATGACATTTGATTTATTTATGGAATTAAATGCTACTGATGAACAATTAGATTTTCCTATAGTATATGGTATTGCTAGAGAAGGTATTGCTCAATTATCATTAGATGAAGAAGGTAAAGATATTAGTCCTTTATTAGATGTTGTATTAAAACAATGCAAACCTTATGAAGGTAATGAAAATGATCCTTTACAAATGCAAATTAGTTCTTTAGATTATGATTCTTTTATAGGTAGATTAGGTATTGGTAGAGTTAGTAAAGGTTGTATAAAGAATGGTCAAACTGTTTCTTTAGTTAGAAATAATGGTTCTACTGAATCATTTAGAATATCTAAGTTATTTATTTCTGAAGGTATTAAAAGAGTAGAAGCAGATATAGCTTATTATGGAGATATTGTTACTATAGCTGGATGTAGTGATATTTCTATAGGTGATACTGTTTGTGATAAAGATCATCCTGAAGGAATGGATCCTATTGTTATAGAGAAACCTACTTTAAGTATGGATTTTGTTGTTAATAGTAGTCCTTTTGCTGGTAAAGATAAAACTAGTAAATTCTTAACTAGTAGACATATTAAAGAAAGATTAGAAAAAGAATTAGAAACTAATGTTGGTTTAGAAGTAGAAGAATTACCTGGTTCAGATGGTTATAAAGTATCTGGTAGAGGGGAATTACATTTATCTATTCTTCTTGAAAATATGAGAAGAGAAGGTTATGAATTAAGTGTTTCTAAACCACAAGTATTATATAAAGATGTAGATGGTGTTAAATGTGAACCATTTGAAAAAGTTATTGTTAATTGTCCATCGGAATATAGTGGTACAGTTATTAATGATTTACAAGAAAGAAAAGCTACATTAGAGTTAATGACTAATGATGAAAATAATTATACTCATTTAGAGTTTAGTGCTCCTACTAGAGGTTTAATTGGTTATAGAAGTGCTTTTATAACTAATACTAAAGGTGAAGGTGTTATGATACGTTCTTTTGATAGTTATAAACCTTATGTTGGTGAATTATCTGGTCGTAAGAATGGTGTATTGGTATCTATGGAGAATGGTAAGACATTAGGCTTCTCTTTATGGAATTTACAAGATAGAGGTACTTTAATAGTAGGTCCTGCTGAAGATGTATATGTTGGTATGATAGTTGGTATTCATAATAGAGATAATGATTTAAATGTTAATCCTTGTAAGAATAAACAATTAACTAATACAAGAGCTTCTGGTAGTGATGAAGCAATTGCTTTAATTAAACCAAGAACATTCTCATTAGAAGAAGCATTAGAATTTATTGAAGATGATGAATATGTTGAAGTAACTCCTAGTGCTATAAGATTAAGAAAAAAGATTCTAGATCCTGATGAGAGATTTAGACAAAATAGAAAGTAGATTTTTATCTACTTTTTTTGTTATAATTATTACAATGGTGATGCCTATGTTGAAGCGTAGGGATAAGATGGGGTTTATTTCACTTGATGAATCACCTTTGAATAATATTAAAGTAGTTAATTCTCATAGTATTATAAGCTTTGTATGTGAAGGTAAAAAATATTTCTTTAAAAGAACTAAATCTACAAATCAAACATATAATGAGTTATTAGGTTATGAGTTTGCTTTAGAATTTGGTATAGATGCTATACCATATGATATTGCAAGTTTAGATGGTTTTACAGGTTCTTTATCTGAAGATTTTAGTAATTATCATTATGTTTTTTTGGAAGATGTTTTAACTAGTTATTACGGTGATGATAGGTGTAAAAACAATTTATATGATGTTAGTCTAATGTTTATGTCTATTTATCCTGAAGAAAAAGTTAGTGATTTATTAGAAGATTTTAGAAGATTATTAATGTTTGATATTATTATTGGTAATAGTGATAGACATAGTGGGAATATTTTAGTAGATTCTAATAGTTTAAGATTAGGTCCTGTTTTTGATAATGAGATGTTAGGTAATAGAGATTGTTATTTTAGTTTTTCTATGACTGGTCATGATGATAATACTATTTCTGAATATTTATCAATATTAAGTGAAACTGAATTGAATTTATTTAGGAAGAAATTGGATATTATTAGTGAAAGTAATATATTAAAGATTATTGGTAAAATAGAAAAAAAGATAGGTTCACCATTGGTAGACGGTATTAAAGAAGAGATTATAGGTAGATATAGAGATATTTATAATTATTTATTAAAAGTATTTAATGTTATTAAAGGTAGAAGTATTGTTTTAAAAAAATAGATTATATCTATTTTTTTTATTGTTTAATAGTATTGTTTTGTTTATAATAAATAATTACATATGGGGGGATACTTATGTTAACTTTTAGATTTATGGATGAAGATGATGTTAAAAAATTTGAACGTATGATACCTTTATGTTTAGATTTGAATTTAGATTTTAATGGTACTTTTAGTATGTATAAATATAAAGATCAAGATAGATGTTTATATTATGATGAAGGATATGGATTAATATTTTCTTTAGATGGTAAAAATGTTATACATAGAGCATTTTCTTTAGGTAAAAACTTTGAAATAGAAGGTGCTCAATTTGATGGATGGTTTTATGAATATGCTAATGATATAGATACAGTTGTTGATAATAATACTGGTATAAGATCTTCTTTAATTCATTATCAAAGACAAAATGGAGAAGTAGATAGAGATAAAATAAATGGTGTTGTTGCTTTTGTACAGTATAATCCACGTAAAGATAAGAGAGTAACTATTAGTTATCAGCAATATAAAGGTGATGATAGTAAGAAAGGTTATGTATTTGAATCTACATTTAATAAGGATCCTTTTGCTATTGCTTATGAAAGAAATGTTTTATTAAAAGAAAAATTGCATTTGCCTAGAATGTATAAAAGATATATTAGAGTTGATGGTAGATATGGGGAAGCAATGTTTGATATTTTAACAATACATGATTATGGATTGATTCCTTTTTTAAGAGAAGGTTCTTATAATTTACAAAAATCTAATAGTATAAGTAGATATTATAGAATTATTAATGATAATTTTAGAGGGTATACTATTACTACTTATCCTATTGGTATTCAACATAGTGTTGAAGATATGAAAAATAGGTTAAGTAAAGATGGATTTAGTATAGAGCCATCTAAGAAATTAATAGATTTATTTAATTGTGTATATGGTCCTGAATTTGATGAATTTATGGAAGTAGCTCAATCATTAAAAGCATTAAGTGTTACTGGAACATTAGATGGTTCTACTTTAGCTTTACAGGAGAAGGTACAATGCAAATAATTAATTGTGATAGAGAGGATATTATACGTAAAATACCTAGCTTAGAAGGGGTTTTAACTAGTTATTTTGGAGATAAAGATGTTTTATTATTTGTTTGTTTAGGTAATGATAAATTAAGTTTTATAGGTAGATGTGGTACTTTTTGTGTATATATAGATGGTGACAATGTATTACCATTTGGTTTAAATGAAGAAGGTAAAGTGGATTTTTATTATAAAGATGAAATGCATTATTTTCCTAATGGATTTCAATTATTTGATGAAGAAGAAGTTGTTTGTAAGGATAAAAAAGGTAATTTACACGCTGTAATTAGTTATCCTATGGAATTTGAAGAGGGGAATGTAGGTGCTTTTTCATATTTTCAATTTAATGAAAAAGAAGACGCTTTGTGTGAAATTAGATATAGACATCATTTTATGAAAGATAGTAATGGTAAGTCTCCTATATATGGTTATTATAAAACTAGAAAAATGGAATCTATATATATAAATAGAGATCATTCTAAACATAAAGGTTTTAATCATGGTTTTATACCTGATAGTTTTAGCCATTATGAATTAATTAGTTTTGATAGTGATATGATAGGTTATAACTTTGTTGCTATATCTGAACATGGTTTATTAAATGTTTTAAAAGAAGGTTCTTATTCTTTAGTAAAAGAAAGGACTGCTAATAGATATTTAAAATCTTATTATGTTAAAAGAGATGGTACACCATTAGAAATGCCTTGGCCTTTATGTAAATTTTATAAAGAAGAAGATGTTATTAGTGAATTAACAGAATTGGGATTTGGTACTGAAGTTCCTGATGAATTATTGTATTTATATAATGGTGAGAGTAATAGTAAAAAATTAATTGATAAATTAATTAATTTAATGAATGGTGTTATTGAAGAAAAAGATATTCATAAATATATGTTGCTTAGAAAGAAGTCTGAATAATGGAATTTGTTAATGTAAGTAGTGATGTTGTTACAAGAAGAATGCCTTATTTAAAAAAGAAGATTAAAGACAATTTTGGAGATAAAGGTGTTTCATTATATAGTTTGTTATATAACGAAGAGTTATTATTTATTATTATGTGTACTGGTCATGGTTTATTAATACGTAGTAATGGAGATACTATTAAATTTAGTAAAGGTATGACAGGTGCTTTAGCTGAAGTAGAAAAGAGTAAGTATATTATTAAACCTAGAATAGATTATAGTTTAGGTGATGAAGGATCTATTTCTACTGATGTTTCTATAGTAGATAGGCATGGTAATGAAGCAGATATTTGTGTATTACCTTCTCGTGTAGATGATAGTGCTTATCCTTATAGAGTGTGTTTTACTCAGTTTAATAAGGAAAAAGATATGTCTTGTGAAGTAAACTATGAATATTGTGCTGATGATGGATTAATATATCCTGGTTTATTAACTAGAGTTGAAAGTGTTAATATGTTTAGAAATGTTAGTAAAAAGGGTACTTTTTGTAGACCTGGTATAGTTCCTAGTAGAATGCAAATGTTTTGTAAAAATGATATACCTTGTGAAACATTAAATTATACTTTTATATCTTTTAATGAACATGGTGTATTTAATACATTACTAAATGGTTCTTATAATTTATATAATGGTGCTGGATATATAACAAGATTTTGTAAATTAGGTTTTATGAATACACATAATCAATTAGTTGAGTTACCTTGGCCATTTGGAAAATATGTTACTGAAGAAGAATTATTAAAATGGGTACAAGATAATGGATTTATGGTTAGTGTTCCTTATGAATTAATAAGAGCATTTAATAATCAAGATGATGATATTATTCTTTTACAAGAGTTTTTAGGTTCTTTAGATATACATAAAAAAGATAGAAAATATATTCGTTTATAAAAGTAAATTGACTTTTTTATAAAAAATTAGTAATATATGTTCATAAACACGAAGAAGATAGGGCTTATTACAAGATGTTTTTTTAGAGAGTAAACGGTTGGTGAAAAGTTTATAAAAACTAGTAATTAAGTGAAAGCTATGGGAGTGGATCGTAGTCATTACGTTACAATGATTAAAGAGCATGGAAACATGAACTAAGGTGGTACCGCGGATTTAACAGGAATTCGTCCTTAATTGGACTATTCCTGTTTTTTATTTTAGAAAGGGTGTATTTTATGGAAAGAGATTTTACTGAACAAGAGTTAGTAAGAAGAGAAAAAAGTGAAAAGATTAGAGAACAGGGGTTAGATCCATTTGGTCATAGATTTGATAGAACTGGATTTGCACAAGAAATAAAAGATAAATATGCTTCTGTAGAACATGATGAATTTGAAAATATGGATGATCAATATGTAGTTGCTGGTAGAATTATGTTTATAAGAAAGATGGGTAAAGCATCATTCTTTACTATTCAAGATAAAACTGGTAAGATTCAAATTTATATTTCTATTAATGATGTAGGAGAAGATACATATACTTTATTTAAGAGTGCTGATATTGGAGATATAGTTGGTGTTCGTGGTAAAGTAATGAAGACTCAAACAGGAGAAGTAACTATTAAATGTTTAGAGTATACTCATTTAGTTAAAGCTTTAAAACCACTACCTGAGAAATTCCATGGTTTAACTGATATTGAAGAAAGATATAGAAGACGTTATGTTGATTTAATAATGAATGAAGAATCTAAAAAGGTTGCTATTATGAGACCTAAAATTATTAGATGTATTCAAAATTTCTTAGATAATCAAGGATTTGTAGAAGTAGAGACTCCTATTTTAACAACTTTATTAACTGGTGCTAGTGCTAGACCTTTTGTTACTCATCATAATACGCAAGATTTAGATATGTATTTAAGAATAGCTCTTGAATTAAATTTAAAGAGACTATTAGTTGGTGGTATGGAGTCTGTATATGAAATTGGTAGAGTATTTAGAAATGAAGGTATGGATCCACAACATAATCCTGAATTTACCTTAATGGAATTATATCAAGCTTATTCTGATTTAGAAGGTATGATGAATCTTACTGAAAATATGTATAAGACTATTGCTAATGAGGTATGTGGTAAGACTACATTCCATTATTTAGGACATGATATAGATTTATCTGGCGAATGGAAGAGAGTTTCTATGACAGATGCTATTAAAGAACAAACTGGCATAGATTTTAAGAAAATTACTGATTTAGATGAATGTTTAAAATTAGCTAAAGAACATGATATTGAATTAGAAGAACATGAAAAACAATATGGTCATATTGTTAATAAATTCTTTGAGAAGTATGTAGAAGAAACTTTAATAGAACCTACATTCTTATATGGTCATCCAATTGAGATTTCTCCTTTAACTAAGAAAGATCCTGAAGATGGTAGATTTACTCAAAGATTTGAGTTATTTATATCTGGTCATGAATGTGCTAATGCATATACTGAATTAAATGATCCTATTGATCAATTAGAAAGATTTGAAGCTCAATTAAAAGAAAAAGATTTAGGTAATAAAGAAGCTAATGATATTGATATGGATTTCATAGAAGCTTTAGAATATGGTATGCCACCTGCTGGTGGAATAGGTTATGGAATAGATAGATTAATTATGCTATTTACAGAACAAGAATCTATTAGAGATGTTATTCTATTCCCTACAATGAAAGAAAGAAAATAAGAACTATTAGTTCTTATTTTTTTGCATAAAAAAACATCGTTATGGTTCGATGTTTTCTAATATGTCTTTATAACTAAGAGTTTTTTCTTTCTTATATACGCCATCTTTTGGTTTTTCTTCTTTATCAGTTTTAGTTGTTTCAAATATTGCACTATCATCTGTTAGTGTTATTTTATACTCATCTTCAAAGAAGTCTGTATATAGTGTTCCATCTTTTTGGATTTCAAATTCTATATCAAATATTCCAAAATCTCCAGTGATAAATACTCTTACTGTTTTTTCTTCTTTTTGATATATATACATTTTTAGTTTATTTAAAGTATAGTAACCATTATATTTAGATTTTAATAATTCTGCATCACCATATTTATCCTTAAAGAATTCTTCATCTGTATAGTCTTTTTCTTTTTTATATGTTCCGCTTATTCCATTTTCTTCATAATCTTCTTCAACTATTTCTTCTACAATTGCTGTATCATTTTCAAATTTAAGAGTAAATGCTCTATCTTTTATAACGTTTTCACTTATTGAAGATTGTGTGAAATAAAGGCTACCATCTTCTTCATAAAAATCTATATAGCAATTTCTTTTATCTTTGCAATATATTTTTAATTCTTTTTTACCGTCTTTATATATTGCTTTATAATTACTTGAGGTATCTTTTTCTTTTTTAGGTTCTTCCTTCTTTTCTTCCTTCTTTTCTTCTGTCTTTTCTTCGGTTTTAGCTGGTTCTTTTTTATCTTCTTTATTATTTAGTAAGAAGAAACAACCGATACCTAAAGCACATAATACAACTATAACTGCAATTATTATGCCTAGTTTTCCTTTTTTCTTTTCTGGTTGTATATTATTTTCTTGAGTTGGTTGAACAGCATAATTTTGATTTATTGGTTCATTATTTTCTTGAATAGTTTGTGTGTTTTTTTCTAAATTTACTTGTGTATTATTATCTTGATCCATTTATATCATCTCCTATTATATAATAACACTTATTAATTATTTAGAAAACTATAAAATATGGTTCATTCTAGTTTTTCTTTGTTATTATTATATAATTTATGCTATAATTTTTTATAGGGAGGTAGAGTATGAAAAAGAATGATAAGGTTATTATTTTATGTAGTATATTGGTAATTTATACAATACTTACATGGTTTATTGGTGGAGGAGTATATAGTAATGGTGTTTATTCTTCTACAGGTATAGAAAGATTAGGAATATTTGATTTATTTTTATATGTTTGTCAGGCTTTCTATATTAAAGCTGTTGATATTTTTTATATTTTATCAATAGGTGGTTTTTATGGTTTTGCATCTAGAACTAAATCATATAGAAAGTTAGTTACTAAAGTAAGTGATTTAATTAAAGGTAAAGAACATATAGCTATGTTAGTTATTACTTTATTAATGGGTTTATATACTTCTATTACTAGTAATATTTTGTCTTTAGTATTTATTACACCTTTTATTATAACTGTTTATTTAAGAAGAGGTTGTGATAGACTTACTGCTATTAGTGCAGCATTTGGTGGTATTTTTATAGGTTTCTTAGGTCAAACTTTTGGTACTTATGGTTATACTAATTTGCTTACTGCTGCTGATATTACTATTAAGAGTGGTATGTTAATTAAAGTATTAATGTTTGTAATTTCATATATTCTTTATAATGTATTTGCTATTATGCATATGAATAGTAGAGTAAAGAATCCTGAATATGTTAAGTTTGATATGTTTGCTATTACTGAAGTAAATGAATCTAAAGTAAAACCTAGTTTAAGAAAGAAAATATGGCCTACTGTTTTACTATATTGTTTAGCTTTAATAGTTATATTACTTGCATATATTAATTGGTCTACTAGTTTTAATGTTGAATTATTTAGTAATATGTTAAAGAAGGTTCAAGAATGGGAAATATTTAATACTACTATACTTAGTTCTTTATTAGGTAATTTTACTGCTTTTGGTAATTGGGATATTATTGGTGTTACATTTATATTATTACTAGTTACATTATTTATGGCTATTGGTAGTAGAGCATCTATTAGTGATGTTATTGATAGTTATGGCCTTGGTATTAAGAAGATTAGTAAAGTTGCATTTATATATGTATTAGTTCAATCATTATTTGTAGCTTATTATACTTCTAATTGGCCTATGGCAATAGTTCATTCATTATTAGGAACTGATTTTAATATATTTGGTATTTTACTTGGAAGTATAGTACAAGGTGCTTTCGTTGTAGATTTAGATTATGCAACATATTATATAGGTACTGCTATTGCTGCTAATTATATTGATAATTTATTAGATTCAGCATTATTAATTCATATGGGATATGCTTTAGTTAATGTTGTTGCTCCAACTAGTACAATATTAATGATTGCTTTAACTTATTTAAATGTTCCTTATAGTAAATGGTTAAAATATATATGGAAATTTGTTGCTGTTATGGCTTTAATTTGTTTAGTAATGATAGCATTTAGTGCTTATGCATAAAAGAAGTATTTAATACTTCTTTTTTTTATGTTAAAATATGGGTACTTAAGGAAATAATTGGAGGTAGATGAAAGATGAAATTTTATAGTACTTTAAGTGGAAAAATCGAAGATTTTAAACCGATTAACGAGGGTGTTATAAATATGTATGTCTGTGGTCCAACGGTATATAGTTATGCACACGTTGGGAATATGTGTCCTGTTATTATTTTCGATATGATTTATAGATATTTTAAATATCGTGGTTATAAGGTAAATTATGCAAGTAATTTTACTGATGTAGATGATAAGATTATTAAAGCTGCTAAAGAAGCTGGTATAACTGAGAAAGAGTTAACTGATAAATATATTAAAATATATTTAGATGATGTTAAGGCTTTAAATTGTTTAGATATAGATTATCGTCCTAGAGTAACTGAAACTATGGATGAGATTATTGCTTTTATTAAAGAATTATTGGATAAAGGTTATGCTTATCAAAGTGGTGATGATGTTTATTTTAGAGTAAATAGTATTAAAGATTATGGTGAATTGAGTGGTCAAGTAGTAGATGATTTAGACTATGGTAGTAGAATAGATGTTGATGAGAATAAAGAGAATCCATATGATTTTGTTTTATGGAAGAAGACTAAAGAAGGTATTACTTGGGATAGTCCATTTGGTAAAGGTAGACCTGGTTGGCATACTGAATGTGTTGTTATGATACATAAACTATTTGGAAATAATATTGATATACATGGTGGTGGAGTTGATCTTAAGTTCCCTCATCATGAAAATGAAATTGCTCAAGCTAAAGCAGCATGGGATACTAAGTTAGCTAATTATTGGATGCATAATGGTCATGTTATGATTAATGGTGTTAAGATGAGTAAGAGTTTAGGTAATTTTATTACTGCTCATGAATTATTAGAAAAGTATCCTGCTAATGTTATTAGATTAAGTATTTTAAAGACTAGTTATAGATTACCTTTTGATTTTACTGATGCTTTATTTAAAGAATGTATTACTATTAATGATAAAGTTTATAATGCTTTAAAACAAGCTAATTTAGAAATACAAATTAATAATTTAGAAGTAGGTAAATTAAAAGAAGATATTAAGATTAATGAAATTATGGATGATGATTTTAATACTAGCAATTTAATTACTTATTTATTAGATTTAGTTAAAGAATTAAATGCTAAATTAAGAAATAAAGAAGATTTTGTTGATACTTATGATAAGATTTCACTTATTAATCACATTCTTGGTTTAGAATATGATTTAGTTAAGTTAGATGATAATGCTAAATCTTTATATAAAGAATGGTTAGAATATAGAAATAATAAAGATTTTGAGAATGCAGATAAATTAAGAGTTAAATTAAGTGATTTAGGAGTGATTTAATGGGTAATTATGTTATTCAGAATATATTATTACTTTTAGCTATTTTAATTCCTATAATGGCTTCTATTAAGCTTAGAAGTACATATAGTAAATTTAAGCAAGTTAAGAATAGTAAAGATCTTACTGGTTTTGATGTTGCTAGACAAATATTAGATGCTAATGGTATGAAGGATATGTATATTGTAGAGACTGCTGGTAATTTAACAGATCATTATGATCCTAAAGGTAAAGTAGTTCGTTTATCTAAAGATATATTTCATGGTAATTCTATTGCTTCTTTAGCAGTAGCTGCTCATGAATGTGGTCATGCTATTCAAGATAAAGAAGGATATTTATGGTTAAAAATTAGATCTGCTATTTTTCCAATAGTTAGTCTAGTTACTAAAGTAGCTTATGTTATATTCTTTGTTAGTTTAATATTACAATATATTGGTGCTTTATATTTTGCTTTAGTATTAGTATTATTTGGTTTAGCATTTCAAATTGTTACATTACCAGTAGAATTTAATGCAAGTGCTAGAGCTTTAAATAAGATATCTGAATATGGTTTAGTTACTGAAGATGAGAAACCTGGAGCTAAGAAAGTTTTAACAGCTGCTGCTATGACGTATGTTGCTGGTGTTTTATCTGAAATATTAGACTTAGTTAGAATTTTAATATCAATTAATAATAGAAGAAGGTAATACTTCTTCTTTTTTATGTTATAATTTGTATAGTAGGTGATTATATGAATATAATTGATAGAAAACCAGCAGAAACACCTCCTAATGAGTTTTATGGTGTTAATGTTAATGATAAAGCAGCAGTAAAAAAAGAATTACATAGAAGACAATATCGTAGATTTGTTGGTAATATTGTATTTCTAGTAGTATTTTCTTTATTATGTGTATTTGCATTTGATGCTATAAGAGTTACTTTTTTAGAAAAACATCCTTTAATATATATTAAAGAAAATGTTGATGGTGGAGTTTTATATAAAGGATTTGGTTATAGTAAATTATATTGTCATGATGGAAAATCATACCCTTATTTAAATAAAGAAAATAAATGTTTAAAGAAAGATAGGACTTTTAGTCAAGCATTTTATTCTTCTTTTTATGCATATGCTGTAAATAATAAGATAATTGATGAAAATAATATTAAAACTATTAAATTAAGTAATATAAGATCTGATAGTTATAATGATTATAGTGGTAGAGATTTTTTAGTTGATTTTTCTTTTTCTTGTATGGATGATAAATCTACTTGTTTTAAAAAGTTAAAGAAACAGAAAGATGAATTTAATTATTTATTATATGTTAGTTTAGATGGTAATAATCAAGTACAAAATATTTTTACTTTTAAAGATAGTGGTGATTATTATAAAGAGTTAAAAGAACTTTATTTAGATAAAGTTAGACAATATTTAATAGATAATGATTATATGGATGAAGAACAAACTACTGTATTTGATATTAGTTTAGTATCTAATTATGGTAAGGTTAAGTATAAAGGTGAAGAATACTATGATAGTTATGTTGTTAAAGTAAACTTTGCTTGTGAATCTTCTGATTCTAGTTGTATTAGTTATAAAGAATTCTCTTATGATAAGGGATTAGATTTTGAAGTAGCTATGTTAGTAGATGAAGATAGTAATGTTTTAAAGCTTGTTAATAAAGCAGTATTTGGGGAATAGGTGATAATATGGATATTGATAAGATAGTTGAGTATATTAAAGATGGTAAAATAGGTATTATTCCTACTGATACTGTATATGGTTTGGTAGGAGATGCTACTAAGGAAGATATTATTAATAGGATTTATAAAGTTAAAAAAAGAGATAAATCTAAACCATTATTAATATTAGTTTCTGATACTTATATGTTAAGAAAATATGTAAGTATTACAAATGAAATTGAAGATAGATTAGTTAATAGATATTGGCCTGGTAAGATGACTTTAATATTAAAGAAGAAAGACACAGTAAGTGATTTATTAACTGGTGGTAAAGATACTATTGGAGTAAGAATACCAGATAATGATGATTTAAGAGATATTATTAGAATGGTAGGTAAACCTGTTATTAGTACTAGTGCTAATATTAGTGGTAGTGAAACAATTACTAAAGTAAAAGATATTGAGAAAGAATTAGCAGATAATGTTGATTTTATAGAAGATGGTGGAGAATTAGTAGCAAGTGCTTCTACTATAGTATCTGCTATTAATAAAGAATTTAAAATACTTCGTAAGGGTGAACTTGCTTCAGAATTAAAGAAAGAATTTCAATAAAATAAAGACTTTTTAAGTCTTTATTTTTATATGTTATAATTATGTTAGGTGATAATATGAGTGATTTGAAACCTAGTACAAAATTATTAATTAAGACTTTTGGTTATTGTCTTTTTATTTCTTTTGTTATGATTTTATTTTGCTCAAATAATTCTTTTCTATATGAAAGTAATAGTGTTAATAATTATATGATAAGTAAATTATATGATCATGGTAGATTTATTCCTTTTTTATTAGAGATACTTAGTAATACTTTACTTTTATTTAGTAGTTATAGAATATTTAGATTATTTGTTAATAAGTATACTTCTAAAATGTGTATTCCTTTAATATTGGTAAGTATTGTTACTTGTAATAGTTTTTTAAATGGAGGAACTTCTGTTGAATTTATATTATCTTTAGTAATGATTTGTTTTTATTATTATATTAGACATTTTAAAAAGAAGATGTTAGTTAATAAAGAGATGTTTTTATGTGGAATACTAGCGGGGATTACATTTATAGTAGACTATTATTTAGTAGGTATGTTTATTGGTTTTGGTTTATTTATTACTTTAGATTATTTTATTAATAGACATCAAAAGAAGAATGGTATGAAGAGACTATCAAGTTATTTATTTGGTTTTATATTAGCAGTAGGTATTATTTGTTTAATAGAGTATGTTTTTTATGATTTTAATAGTTTTTTAAATAATTATTTTAGTGATAGATTTAAATTTAATTTAAGTAACTATAAGGTTATATTAAATAATATATGGAATCTTGGTTTCTTTAATTATTGGTTAATTATATTAAGTCCTATTTTATTATTTAAATGGAATATAAATGGTTTTAGTAAGATAGGTATTATTGTAATGTTATTATTTATGATATTTGGTGTTTATATTAATTATTATGATAATAATTGTTTGTTATTGTTAAGTTATTTTATTATTGGTTTATTAGGTATATGTATATTATTTGATAATATGTTGTTAGATTTTATTAAATATTATAATAAGGGATTATTAGTATTTATTACTATTATAAGTATATTATTATGTATATTTGGTGCTAATAATTTAGATAGTATTAATTTATTAAATAATGCTTTGATTATATTTAAAAAATAAAATAATAATGATATACTAATATATAATAAGGAGGGACTTAATGATGGCGAAGTATGATATTAAATATGGTATTTTAGATTATGATAGTTTTTATAAGAGATTAAATAATTTATGTCTTAATGGTGAGCAAAGTAATACTATTTATAAAGAGTCATCATTAGGTAAGAGTAAAAGTGGTTTTAGTATAGAACATTATAGAGTAGGTAATGGTCCTATTAGATTAGTATGTGCTGCTGGTTTAAAAGGTGATGAATTAATAGGTGTAGATTATGTTCTTACTCTTATGGAGAATATTGCTAAAGGAAATGGTGTATTTAAAGATTTTGATCCTAATGTTTATACTATAGATTTTCTTCCTTGTTTAAATCCAGATGGATTCTTTACTTCAACATATGCATTAAGAAGTGTAGTTAATGGTATGAATGATGATGAATTAGCTAAATTTAGTGATATGTATCAAAAAGCTTATCATAAAGATGATGAAAATGTATTTGTAATTAATAAATGTATTGAAGAAGTTGTTAAAGAAGCTAATGAATCTGAAGATGTAAATAGATTAATAGATATGTTTTGGAGATTATATGGTAATAAAGATATTGGTTATAGTGAATTACTTGATTTCTTATCTATTAATGTACATTATGATGATATAGAAGAATGTATTAAGAAAGTATTAAAAAAATGGAAATATAAGATAGATTTTAAAGTATATAGTACTAAATGGCATTATAGATTATTTAATAAAGTAAATATAGATTGTATTCCTTCAATAGATGGTAAACATAATACTTTAAAGAATAATATAAAGAATCTATATAGAAAATGTAATGCTCCATATGAAACTTTAGCTTGTTTTAGTGCTAATAGTAATGGTGTTAATTTAGATAATAATACTTTATGTAATTATAATAAGGTAAAGAGTTTAAGAAATAGACAAGGTGTTGTTTACGGATATGGTAGATCTAATAAATTATTAGTATCAGAACCTGGTCCATTAGGAGCTCCTAATTATGATATGGATAAAGAGTTTATGTTAGAACCTGAATTAGTTGCTTTAACTAGATTTATTGATAGTTTAGATAGTTGTAATTTATTTATGTTTTATGGTGGCTCTGGTAATTCTTTATATGTATATCCTTATGATTTAGATTCTATTATTGATTTAGATGATAAGAATAAAAAAATGAGATATTTTTCAAATAGTAAATTAGCGACTAGTTATGCAAATGAAATTGGTAATGTATTTGAAGAATATACTTCTAATAATAAACCTTGTAAGATATCTTCTTATATTGGAGATATAGATGGTTTTAAAGATGTTATTAGGAATAAATCTAATGCTACTATGTTATTACAAATATCTTCTTTTGGTGGTAATCCTATTGCTCCATATAAAGATATTGAATTATATAATGCAAATATGATAAGTCATTTATCTGCATTTAAACGTTTAATGAGTGGTATTTTAAGATTAGATAGATTAACAGATATGACAATTGATGATGTAAATAAAAGCCTTTAATAGGCTTTTTAATTGCCTTATTAGCAATGTTATGTTAAAATGTATTTAGAACTTTTATCAAGAACGAGGGAGAGGGTTAGCTCAGTGAACTCGTACCAACCTATTAGATTAGGTGGTAATGCTAACAGCGATGAAAGAGTTATATTTGCAAGCAAAACTCTTTCTAAGAGTTTTTTATTTTGATAAAAGTGAAGGAGGAGTTTTTATGAGATATTTGTTTACAAGTGAATCTGTTACTGAAGGTCATCCAGATAAAGTATGTGATAAGATTGCTGATAAATTTGTTGATGAAGCTTTAGAACAAGATAAGAACAGCCATATGGCTGTAGAAGCTACTATTAAAGATAATCTAGTATTAGTTTATGGTGAAGCTAGAACTGATGCTAAATTAGATTATAGTAAGATAGCTAAAAAAGTTATTAAGGAGATAGGTTATACTGAAGATTTTGAAGTAATTGAAAAGGTTGCTCAACAATCTCCAGAAATCAATACTGCCGTATCTGGTAGTGATGAATTAGGTGCTGGTGATCAAGGTATTATGTTTGGTTATGCTTGCGATGAAACAGAAGAATTGATGCCATTACCAATTATGTTAGCTCATAAGCTTGCAATGAAACTAACTGAAGTTAGAAGAAGTGATAAAAAATCACCTTTAAGACCAGATGGTAAAACAGAAGTTACTGTTGAATATGAAGATGGCAAACCAGTTAGAGTAGATACTATTATAGTTTCTTCTCAACATGTTAAAAATATTACACAAGAAGATTTAAGAGAATATATTATTGAGAAAGTAATTAATCCTGTTATACCAAAGAAATTAGTAGATAAAGATACTAAGTATTGGATTAATACAAGTGGTTCTTTTGTTGTAGGTGGTCCTTTTGGAGATAGTGGTACTACTGGTAGAAAGATTATTGTTGATACTTATGGTGGAATGGGTAGAATAGGTGGAGGATGTTTTAGTAGTAAAGATCCTTCTAAAGTAGATAGAAGTGCTGCTTATTATTCTAGATATGTTGCTAAAAATATAGTAGCTCATGGTTATGCATCAAAATGTGAAATACAAGTAGGTTATGCTATTGGTGTATCTAAACCTGTTTCATTATTTATTGAAACATTTGGTACTGAAAAGAAACCTCTTAAAGATATATATAAGTATGTAGATGATAATTTTGATTTTAGTGTATCTAATATTATTAATGAATTAAATTTATTAAATACTAAATATTATCCTGTTGCTGCTTATGGTCATTTTGGTAGAACAGATGTAGATTTACCATGGGAAAGAATAAAAGACTAATTTATTAGTCTTTTTTTATGCTATAATGTCTTTTGGGTGATTTTATGGAAGAATTTCATAGTTTATTAAAAGACATTTGTGAAGAAGAAGGTATTAAATATAAATTCTTATCTAAAGATTGGGTTACTATGTTAGAGAAAGATAATAAGACAAGATTTATATGTGGTTATAAATTTGATTTAAATAAACATGGTATTGGTTTGGTAATAGATGATAAATATGCTATGTATGAAGTATTACGTAGTAAAGGTTTAAAATCTATTGAATATAATATTCTTTTTAGAAATAGTAAGTTTGAAGATAATTATGAATATGTATTAGATTATTTTTATAAACATAATAATAGTATTGTTTTAAAACCTAATGAAGGTACATGTGGTAATAATGTTATTCATATTACTAAAGAAGAAGATATTGATAGTAATTTACATTATTTATTAAAAAGAAATTTTTCTATAAGTATGTGTCCTTTTTATAATATTAAAAATGAATATAGATTTATTATGTTAGGTAATGAATGTCAGATTTGTTATGGTAAAGAAAGACCTATTGTAATAGGGGATAATAAACATACTATAAAAGAGTTGTTATTAGATTTTAATTATAATTATTTTTCTAATAAAGAATTAGATTCTTCTTATGATAGAGTACTTGATATGAAAGAAGTATTTGAATATGATTGGAGATTTAATTTATCTCAAGGATCTAGATCTTTTGAATTAGAAAAAAATGAATTATATGATAGATTATTAAATTTTGCTAAAGATATTAATAATAAGATAGATTTAGGTTTTGGTAGTATTGATATTATACATACTGTTGATGATGAATTATATATTATGGAATTAAATAGTGGGGTAATGTGTAAGAATTATATTGAAATTGGAAATGATGGATATAATAAAGTTAAAAAGATGTATAGAAAAGCTATTTTAAAAATGTTTGAATAAAAAAAAGAAGTTTTACAACTTCTTTTTTTATTACATTTTAACCATTCCTTTTTATCTCATTTTATAAATTCTATAACCATAGTTTCCATTACCAGTTTCTGTACCTTGGGTCATGAAACGTGTTCCTGATCCTTTACCATTCATAGTTTCGATTTTTGCATCCCAACTATCTAATATTAACAAGTCAGTTTCTTTAAGCTCGGAAGCACTTTGTACTGCTTTTTTGAATCCAACAACAGTAACGAAGTGTCTTGAAGTTCCGGATTTATTTCCATTAACTTGTAATATTACAGGCCTACCTGCTTTTATTTCATTATAAATCTCGGTAAGTATTTGTTCTTTAGTACCATCAACTCCTCTAAATTTAGTGGCATATTTATAATTTTTGCCATTATCGGGAACAAGGGATCTATCGTTAATAAAATAACCGTAGGCTTGTGTATAGGCAAAACCTAAACACTTACCACTATATTCTGATTTAGTATCTTGGCATATTCCTCTGGATCTTAAGAAACTAACGTAATCAGCTAATGATGTTGCACCTTCGGCAACAATATAATCTTTATAGTCAGTTATATGTCCAGATTGTGCTGATGAAGCAGTATAACTATATGTATTATAACTTGCAACGCTTGACCCACCACTGTTATTATAAGATCTTCTAGAACCTCCAGTACTATAGCTATAGGTACTATTTCCTGATGTTCCACTACTTGTAGCATTACTAGCACTACTACTTGCAGTACTTGCATCAGTAGATGTTTCTATACCTTTCATACCAGATGTTCCAGTTACTTCTTGAGCAGTAGATGGTGTTATTTTAGCATATGTTAATTTTTTTCCACTGCGGTAATTAACACTATTAACTCTTATTTTATTGCCTTTATCATCGTATAAATTATTATTATAATTATTGACCAAGTCAGTTAATTTATTTAATGCAGTATTGGTATCATCTACCTCGTCAGACATTAAATCAATTATCTTTTCGATGTACGCTATTGCGGCGGCAAATTCAGAACCAGATAAATTTTCATTAATTGTTTTATTAGCGCTTTCAAGTAATTTAGCAGCACTAATAAGATTATCTTGGCTCTTTTTTAATTTAATAGCAGTATCACCAGCATATATAGGTTGTGATGCCATAAAACCAATCCTTTATTATTATACTTTTTGTTCTTCGTTTTGATATTTTCTAATAGAGATTTCAGCTTGCTCTGGAATCTTTTGTACATAATTTGTATATACAGAATCTAATTCAGTTTTAGCTTCTGAAATCCTTCGTTTGAAGTCGGCAGCTTGTTGGCCGCTCCAAGTCATTCCATTTAATTGTTCATCAAGAGCATTAAGAATGTTCTTCATAACAGTTATTTCCTGTGCCATAGCATTTGCTTTATCTTTGGCATCCTGGAATTTAACATCAATATTATAATTTGTATTTCCCATTCTAATTACCCCCAATCTGATTCATTACTTTTTTGAATGTTACTATATGTTTCGTTGTGTTCATTCAATTCTTTAGTAATGTCCTTTATTAAAGTTGTTATCGATCCAGTATTTGGATCAGTAAGTGGATCTAATTTTGCATGAAGGTTTGCCATCATTGCATTATAGTCGGCTCCACTCCAAGATTCTTCTAATCTGACCGCTTGATTATTAAATTCAGTTGTCGCATTATTGAATCTTGCTAAATAATCTTGTGCATCTGCACTTGTGTTTGATAATTCTTGACCACTTACCAGTAGTCCGTCTTCATAAGCCATAAATTTCTCCTATCTAATTTTTTATGTCGCCAAGATATTCCATAAGACCAGAGTCACCAATCATGTGCCATGCACTTGAATGGTAAGTCCAATCACTATCGTTGGCTGTTTGTGTGTTATATCCATTATCAGTTCCTGCTTGTAATAAACTACTATTATTGGATATAACTGAGACTTTTTCATTACCAATTGTTTTTAAATAATTTGTTAATTTAATCGCATTATTTATATGGTTTTTGTTATCTCCAGCACTTTCCATAATAATAAATTGTTTATCCTTAAGGTTTCCTGTAAAGTTATAACCTCCTCCATTTACTGGTACTATAACATCGTAAAGATTCGTTTCATTTGCAATTTTTACTGCTGAAACTGCTCCAGCAGAGAATCCTACTAAACTATTAACACAGTTGGAGTTTTGATTTAGGAAGTTTTTGGCAAAGGTAGTACTATTAACAATTTTATTAGCTACTCTAGAGTAGTTTTCAGAATCTTGTGGAGATATTATCAAGGCTTGTGTTTTACCTGATAGAACGGTTTTCATGCCATCTTTATTATCTAACACATATTGATTTGACTTTGGATGTTCCCCGGACCCTGGTAAGAATGTTATAGTATTCATATTACTATAATCTGTATTACCAGGCGGATAGAAGTAGGCAACATACCCTTTAGTCGTTTTTCCATCTGAATAAGTGGTTGTTAATGTTCCTGAACTTACATGATATGAATACGAAGTTCCTGTTGAGGAATCTTGTATTGTGTAAATTCCAGTTGAATTATCAAATGATCCAACTTTTAAATTTGAAAAGAATGATGCGTCAGCTTTAACTGGTCTTGCATTTGTATGAATCAGATAGTCCCAGTAAAATTCATTTGAACTGGAAATGCTATTATAAGCTTCAGGATCTAATTCTTTAAGTGCAGCACCAAAAGTTCCACTATAGTTGTTTTGTTCATAATTTTTATAATTATTTACATTATCAGTAATACCATTAGAAGCAAAATCGCATCTTTTTGATATTTCATCTAAATTTGTAGTTAAAGATGATACATCAAAATCACTAGTTATTTGACTAGGTACTTTGCTTTTAGCTTGTGTAATAAAACTTTTGGCTTCATCAACAAGTTTTTTTGCATCTGTAATATTATTAACTATAGGACTTACATCATAATTTGTTATTTCAACTGCCATATGTCATCCTCCTATTTTCATTTTATCATTGGTTTTTTTTATTTTGAATAAATTTTTATTTTCGATGTGTAAAGTCATTACAGGGAAAATTGGTATTTAAATGGTTATATATGTTATTATATTAATGGGAAAGAGGGATTTCCTATGTTAAAAGAGAAAATAAAGAAAATTTTGCATATAGGAATGAAAATCGATGAAGTAAATCATGATGATAGTAAATATCCTAAATCTTTAAGAGATTTATTAAAATCTAAACCAGAATTAGGAGAAAATCATATTGTTATGAAAAGAAGACCTGATGGTAGAGAATTCTATCCTGCTGTTAAGAAAATTATGGATGGTTGGGATTTATTAAATGTAGAACTTGAAAAATATGGTGATGATAAAGTTCCTGAAATGTCTGAATATGATTGTTTAGATAGTGGTTCTCCTATGAAATATCGTCCATTTGCAGGTTGTACTATACCTTTAAGAAATTTTTCGTTAGATAGACATGTTTATGAATATCCTGCTACAACTGGTTCTAGAGATGCTAGAATTGATTTTATTGAATATCTATATAGAGAAGGTTTTACAAAACAAAAAAAAGATGGATATGAAGGTCTTTCTTTACAAAATGTAGCTTTTACTTGTAGTACTACACATGCATTTAATATGATATTAGATGTTATTGCTAGACCTTATGATATTATCTTAATTAGTGGTCCTAATTATGGTATATTTACTTTATGCCCTGAAAGAAATAATTTAAGAGTAGAAATAATTAATTTAGAAGAGGAAGATAATTTTTTAATTAATCCTACTAAATTAGCTAAAAGAATTGATGAATTAAATGATGAATTAAAAAAAGAATTTAAAGATAGTAAGTTAGGATATATTCCTAAAGTAGTTGCTTATTTAAATTTAAATCCTCATAATCCTATTGGAAATGTTATGAGTAAGAAAGATATTAAATTAATAGAAGATTTTGCTCAAGTATGTTTAGATAGAGGAACTTTTATTATAGATGATTTAATATATAGAGATTTATGTTTTGATCAAGATAATAAAGCTTTCCCTATAGCTAGTATTCCTAAGTATTTTAATAATACTATTAGTTTATTTGGTATTAGTAAAGCTTATGGAGTAGCTGGTTTTAGAGCTGGAGTTATAGTGTGTCCAGCACCTATTTATTGGGGTATTGCTGCTAGAATATTTGAAACTATGGATTCTATTCCTGTTCCTCAAGTTAATGCTTTAAGAGGTGCTTTTAATGGTACTAATTTTAGATATAGAGCATATAATCATTATTTTAAACCTTTAATGGCCGAATATTTATATAGATTAGATTTTACATGTGCATTAATAAATGGTATTGATAGTGTTAAAGAATCTAATAGAAATAAAATTATTAAAGATCTTAAGACTATTGTTAAAGATGAAGATAAAGTTAATAAATTATTAAAAGGTATTGAAGGAGTAGATATTAGAAAAGGTACATTCCCTCAATCTGGTTTCTTTTTAGTAGTAGATTTTACTAAATTAAAAGGTAAATACTATCGTGGAGAAAAGATTAATGGTGAATTTGATTTATTAAAGATATTCTATAATAGAGGTAAGATTAAATATTTAATGGGATTAAATATGTCTTGGCCATATGAAGATGAAATGGTTGCTAGAACTAATTTTGCTTTAGAATTACCTGCATTAGTAAATAATTATTCTATTATTGGTCAAGTAGTAGAGGAATTAACTGATGAAAAAGTTTAAGAATATAGTTTATAAATGTAGATTAAAAGGTTTACTACTTAGAAATAGTATATATAGAAAAAAACATTCTTTTGATAAAGAGTTAATTATTGCTAGTAGTGATAAATATGTTAATAGAGTAAAAGAAGATATTAATCTATGTTATTATTTAATGAAAAATGGTATTAATAGTAATATTATGTCTTATAAAGATATTAAATGTAGTTCTAATGTAATAGTTAGAAGTGTTTGGGGTTACCAAAATGATTTAGTTAATTTTAATAATTTTATTACTCATAGAGAAGGTATTACTATTAATAGTAGTTCTATAATAGAGAATAATATTAGTAAAGAGAATCAATATAAATTATTTAAGAAATATGATATAGATTGTATTGATACTAAATTTGTTTATGATAAGAAAGATATTGTTATAGATAAGAAGAGTGTTTTAAAACCTATTATAAGTGCTAGTGGTAATAATACATATATTATTAATGATATAAAAGATGTTGATAAGATAGAAGATATCAACAAGGGTTATATGTTACAACCTTTTATAGAAGATATTAATAATGGAGAATATTCTATAATATTATTTAATAAAGAAATAATGTATGGTATTAAGAGATTTCCAGGAGTATTTACTGATAGACAAAGTGTTGAATATATAAATAAGAAAGATTTAAATAAAGATATTATTAATATAATAGATAAAGTAAATAAAATAGAAGAATATAAAGACTATTGTTTTATGAGGGTAGATATTGTTAATAATATGGTTTTAGAATTAGAATTAGTTGATCCTCAATTATTTATAGAAACTATTCCTAATGAGGATGAAAGAATAGAAATATATAATAAGTTTGTTAATTGTATTAAAGATAAATTAAAATAGGAATGATTTTATGAAAGATAAGAAGTTAAGGAAGAGTTCTTTTGTAGAAGGAACATTTATAGCTACTTTTTGTATAGTTTTAGTTAAATTAATGGGTATGCTATATGTTATTCCTTTTTATAAGATGGTAGGTACTCAAGGTGCTGCATTATATGCATATGCTTATAGTATTTATAATATGTTTTTAGATATAAGTACTGTTGGTTTACCTATAGCTATAAGTAAAGTTACAAAAGAATATAATACCTTAGAAAAGTATGATGCTAAAGCTAGGGCTTATAGAATGGCAATGAAATTAATGAGATATGCATCTATAATTATATTTGCTATTTTATTCTTATTTGCTGGTCAAATAGGGCATTTAATTATACATGACTTAAAAGGTGGTAATACTCAAGAAGGTATTGCTTCTGTTATTAGATGTGTTTCATTTGCTATATTAGTAATACCTTATTTAAGTGTTACTAAAGGATATTTACAAGGTCATAATGTAATTAATATACCTAGTGTAAGTAATGTTATTGAACAAGTTATTAGAATAGGTATTATATTATTAGGTTGTTATTTAATTATTGATGTATGGGATAAATCATATTTATTAGGTGTTCAAGTAGCACTTACTGGTGCATTCTTTTCTGGTTTATTTGCATATCTTTATGTTAGATTTAGAATGCATAGTAATAAAGAAGAACTTAGTTTAGGTGAATTAAAAGAAAAAGATAATATTAGTAATAAAGAAATAGCTAAAAAGATATGGTTATATGCTTTACCTTATATTATTATTAATTGTATGTCTTCATTATATGGATTTGCTGATATGTTAGAAATAATGTATGGATTAGATTGGATCAATATATATGAGACACAAACTATTGAATTTATAGCTACTAGTGCTAGTACATGGTGTGGTAAGATTAATGTTATTGTTATTAGTATAGCTATGGGTATGACAATGAGTTTAATACCTAATATAGTTGAATCTTTTACTTTAAAGGATTGGAAAGGTGTTAATGATAAGATTAATACTTCATTAAGAATGATTACATTTATAGCGTTACCTATGACTATTGGTTTATCTTTGTTATCTAAACCAGTATGGGCAATATTCTATGGTAATTATGCTATTGGTGATGGATATATGTCTGCTAATATAGGTAGTCATATGTTATCTGTATCAGTATTTATTGGTTTAGCTATTAATTTTTATATGATTTCATCAAGTATATTACAATCATTAAATAAGTTTAAAGAAGTATATTTAATTACTATTGTAGGTTTCTTATTTAATTTAATATTTAATATTCCTGCATTATTCTTATTTAAATGGATTGGTATACCTTGTTATTTAGGTGTTCCAGTAGTAAGTGCTTGTGGATATAGTTTATCTGCTATATTAGCTTTGTATTTAGTTAAGAAAGATGAAAAGAGTATTAATTATAAACCTGCATTAAAAACTATAGGTAAGATTTTAATACCTAGTATATTTATGTTAATAGTAGTATTAATTTCTAGACATTATATACCTTTAAATATAGAGAGTAATTTTAGTATTATTTTATATTTAGGTATTAATGCTTTAATAGGTGCGATTGTATATTTCTTAGTATCTTGGAGAATGAATTTATTTAATGAAGTATTTGGTGCTAATGGTTTAAAGAAATATACTGATAAAATATTTAAGATATTTAAAAGGAAGAAAAATTAATTTTCTTCCTTTTCTAATTTTACAAATTCACCATCTTTATAATAGAAATAATCATTTTTTCCTTTAAAAGTAAATCTATTATCTAGATTCTTTTTTTGTATAAATCTAGTTGGAGAAGAAACAGCTACAGTGTTATCTTTCATATCTTCTGTTACTATAGCACCAGCTCCTATACGACAATTATTTCCTATTTTAATACCGCCAATTATTTTAGCTCCACATCCTATATAAACATTATCTCCAATAGTAGGATAACCATATGATTTAGATCCTATTATAGTATTAGCTCCTATTGTTACATGATGAAATATTACACAATTCTTTCCAATAGTAGCTTGTTCTGATATAAATATACCATATAAGCCATGTGGGAAACATGGTATATCTGATAATTTAGTATGTTGTCCTATAAAAGAACTTCTTTTATTAAAATAATTTAAATAGAAAGAAGTTAATAAACCACCTTGTTTATTATTCTTTTCTAAATATTCTTTTAGATTCCATATATTATGAAATCTAAATGTATAGTATAAATATACAAATGGATAACATATTTTTTTAATAATATCTTTTATTATATTTTTTAATAGAAATAAATATAAATGATTTCCTTTATATGTTCCATATTCTGTTATTGTAGGTTTCATATTTATCACCATATATATTATATCATCTTTGTTGTTTTTATAGTTATTTAATGATAATATTTTGTTGGTGGTATATATGAAAAGAATTGGTATTATATTTGCTATGAAAGAGGAATTAGATGCTTTAAAGAAGTATTTAGATTTAAAAAAAGAATATAGTATTTTTGATTTGAAGTTTTATGAAGGAATAATTAGTGATGAAGAAGTTGTATTAGTACAAAGTGGTATTGGTAAAGTTAATGCTGCTAGAACTACTCAAATATTAATAGATAATATAAAAGTTGATTATGTATTTAATATAGGTGTTGCTGGTGGTATAGATGAATCTTTAGCAGTAGGTGATATTGTTATAGGTGAGAAATTAATACAACATGATTTTGATGTTACGCCTTTTGGTTATAAGAAAGGTTTTATACCTGATGTAGGAGATTTTATTGAAGCTGATAGTTATTTAGTAAATATTGCTAATTCTGTGTTATCTAAAGATAAAGATATTAGAGTAAAACATGGTGTTATTGCTTCTGGAGATATATTTTGTACTGAATCTTGGATGAGTGAAAAAATACATACTAAATTTAATGCTTTAGCTGTTGAAATGGAAGGAGCTAGTATAGCTCAAGTATGTTATTTAAATCATATTCCATTTTTAATACTTAGAAGTATTAGTGATGTTCCAAATAATAATAATGTTGTTACTTATGAAGAGTTTTTAGAACATAGTACTAAAGTAATAGCTAAAGGAATGAAGAAGATATTAAAAGAAATAGATTAGAAGAATAAATCTTCTTTTTTTTATGATATAATTTTTTTGATAGAAGGTATTAATATGAAGAAGGTATTATTAATTATTACTATTTTACTTATTTTATTAACTTCAGGTGGAATAGTTTATTATAAGTATTTTAGTAAAAAAGATGATGTATCTAAAATTGATTTAATGGATATTAATAATAGTGAAGATGTTTTAACTAATGCAATTTATATACCTTTATATAAAGAAGAATTATTAAATGGAGCTGATCCTGAATTAGATGATAATATGATACCTGTTATATATGAAGATGGGAATTGGAAAAAAGCTAATTTATATGATGAATGGTATAGTTATGAAAAATATAATTGGGCTAATGTTGTATATGTTTTAAATAATAAATTAGATTACTATAAGAATAGTGATAATGGAACTATTATAAATGTTAAAGATGTTTTAGGATTTTTTGTATGGATACCTAGATATGAATATAAATTATTTAATGTTAATAACCAGTTAGTTGCTGAACAAATAATAGATGTTAATTTTGTTTCTAGTGATGTAGGTAAAAAGAGAGATGTTAAAAATGGTAATTATTATACACATCCTGCTTTTACTGCAACTACTAATGATGGTGAATATGAACTTAATGGTTTTTGGATTGCAAAATTTGAACCATCTTTAGGAAGTAATAATGTTGTAAATATTTTACCTAATAAGTTTCCTATAATAAGTGTTAATATGGCTAAAATGTGGGAATATGCTACTAGTGTAAAGAAATCTTATAATATGAATATTGATTCTAGAAATTTAACTAATATGGAATGGGGTGCTGTTGCATATTTAACTCAATCTAAATATGGTAAAGCTAGTAATACTAGATATTCAAATAACGATAGATTGGTTTTTAATAATAATGCTTTAGGTACTGGTGAAACATTCAATAAATTAACTACAGGTTGTTCTTCTGGTAAAACAGCTGCTTCAGCTGCTTCTTCTTGTGCCTACCAATATGATGTTGATTATTATGGTACAGGTGCTTCATCTACCGGTACTATATATGGAGTTTATGATTTAGTTGGTGGTGCTTGGGACTGCGTTATGGGTATTGTTTCTAATTATCCAATTAGAGATAATCTTGGTGGTTATAATGGTAAATTACCGGCAAATAAACGTTATTATTCTTTTGTTAAAGTTGGTAATAATATGTATGATAGATCTAGAGGTTTATTAGGAGATGCTACTAAAGAAGTATTGTCAAATAAATATAAATATTCTAATGGTTATGCAAGAAGCTGGAATGGTGACTATGCTTATTTAGCAAATACTTCATGGCCATGGGTTAAGCGTGGTGGAGCCGCTGGTTGCGGAGAATTGTCTGGAATATTCGGTTATGGTATAACTGATGCTATTTCACGTAATGATAAATCATTTAGGGTAGTTTTGTCTAAAAAATAATTGTATATACATTGTATAGTGATAGGAAATAAAACGTAAACTGTTTTTGCTTTTATGTTATACTTTTGTTATAAGATAGGAAGATTATTATGGTAGACGAAAGAGGAATGGTAAGAATTTATGTTATTATTTTATTAGTTTCGGCTTTTTCGTTTTTTGGTATGACAATAATTTTCTTCATTGCAAATTCTTTAATTTCTTTTAGATTAATTGGGGACGAAAATGTATTTGTTTCTGTCGGTACTGAATATGTTGATTATGGTTATGTAGCAACTTTTAATAATAAAAGATATGATAAAGTAGTTGTTACTGATAATGTTGATACAAGTACATTAGGTAAATATGAAGTAAAATATAGTTTAACTTTTTTGAATTTTACAAGAGAATTAACAAGAGTAGTTAATGTTGTAGATGATGTTAATCCTGATTTATCTATATATGGTAATGATTATATATATTTGGAAATTGGACAACCATATATAGAAGAAGGTTATGAAGCTATTGATAATCTTGATGGTGATTTAACAGATCAAGTAGTTGTTAGTAATAATGTTAATATTAATGCTCCTGGAATATATGAAGTTTTATATAGTGTTAAAGATAGTTCTGATAATTATGTAAAAACTACTAGAAAAGTAGAAGTTATTTCAGTTAATCCTTTAACAATGAGTATTAAAGATTTTAAATTAGATTATTATTTTAGAAAAGTTACTTTAACGCCGGATGATAAAGAATATAATTACTTGAAAGATGCTATATTAGTTGGAGATAGTAATACTACTTATTTATATAGACATGGTAAATATATGCCAGCTAATCAAATATGGGGTAAGAATGGTTTAAATATATCTCAAATTAATAGTTCTACTTTTACAATGTTTGATGGTAATAGAGAAGTTACTTTTGAACAAGCAATGGCATCTGTTTCTCCAAAATATTTAATTTTAAATGTTGGTATTACAAGTGTTGAGTTTATGAATGCAGATAGATTTAAAGAAGAACTTTTAAAATTTATAAATAATATGAAGACAAATCATAGTGATGTTAAGTTAATAATTACTGCATTACTTCCTGTACATCAAGGAAGTTATAATTATACAACGCAAAAAAAGATTAATGAATATAATTATTATATTGGTGAAATATGTGAAGAATATGGTATTCCTTTTGTTAATTTTGCTCAAACAGTTAAGGGCAATGATGGTTTAGCTAATAAGAGTTTATTTGAATGTTATGAAACAATAAATTGTGGTTTTCATTTAAATGAAAGTGGAAAAAAGAAATATATTAATTATCTAAAACATTTAGATTTTGAAAAGGAGATGTAATATGAAAAAATGTTTTGCTGTTTGGTTAGTAATATTTGCTATTTTATTAGGTGGTTGTGGAACAGAAGTAGCATATAATTTAGATATGGAATCTGCTTCTAAGAAGTTAGATGAAAAATTTACTAATATGAAAGATATGGATGTAAAAGAATTAGATGCTGTATATGGAGTAGATGTTTCTTTAGCTGAAGAATATGTTATTAAATCAAGTACTTTAAATAATGGATATTTATATGCTATTTTTAAAGTTGATAAAGGTAAAGAAAGTAAATTAAAAAAACAAATGGATAATATGTTTAATGTTCTTGTTAAGAATAGTAGTATGTATTCTCCAGAAGCAGTTAAATTATTAAATGATCATTTAGAAGTATCTATTGGAAACTATTTAATATATATAGTAAGTGATAATAATCAAGATATGTATGAAATAGTTAAGGGATATATGTCTTAATGTCTTTTAATACATTATTATTTATTATTGTTTTTTTACCTTTATTTTTATTATTATTTTATTTAGTACCAAAAAAGTTTAAATATTTGGTAGTTTTATTATGTAGTGTAATATTCTATTTATATAGTGGATTATTTAATTTAATTTTATTAATAAGTATATGTTTAGTTAATTATATTTTTACTAATGTATTTAGTAAGAAAGATAATAAGTTTTTATGGTATATTTTAATATTATTAAATATTGGTTGTTTAGGTATATTTAAATATGGATTTTCTTCTATATTTCCTTTAGGTATAAGTTTTTATACTTTTAATAATATTAGTTATATAGTAGATATTAAAAGAAAAAAGATTAATTGTGAAAAGAATATTCTATATTATATGACATATATATTATTATTTTGTCATATTACTATGGGACCAATAGTAAGATATTCTGATTTAAAAGAGAGTATTATAAATCCTTCTATTAATAAAGATTCTTTCTTTAATGGTTTTCAATTATTTATATGGAATTTATGTAAGAAAGTATTAATTGCAGATAATTTAGGTTTGTTATATACAAATATGATGAATAATGCTAATAGTAGTGGTTTATTAAATATTATTTGTTTAATTGTATTTGGATTACAATTATATATTGATTTTTCTAGTTATAGTAATATGGTTATTGGTTTAGGTAAAATGATAGGTATTGAGTATCCTAAGAACTTTGATTATCCTTATTTGTCTTTAAGTATAAGTGAGTTTTGGAGAAAATGGCATATTAGTTTATCTAATTTCTTTAAAGAATATATTTACTTTCCATTAGGTGGTAATAGAGTTAATACTTTAAGACATATTTTTAATATTATGGTAGTATGGATTATTACTGGTATTTGGCATGGTAATACATTTAACTTTTTAATATGGGGTTTATATTATGGTATTATTCTTTTATTAGAAAAGTATTTCTTTAGTAAAGTATTAGATAAATTACCTAAATTTATTAGACATATTTATGTTTTAGTAATTGTTTTAATAGGTTATATATTCTTTAGTATAGATGGTTTTAATGAAATTATGTTATTTACTAAGAGTATCTTTATAAGTCCTTTTATAAATAATTATGTATTATTCTATTTAAAAGAGAATTGGTTATTATTAATTATTAGTATAGTATTATGTTTTAGATTACCTAAAATAATAAATAATATTATTAATAAACCATATGGTATGTTCTTAGTTAATATTATATTAGTAGTTTTATATATAGTATCTATTTGTTATATAGTAAGTGGTAACTATTTACCATTCTTATATAATAATTTTTAGGAGGTATTATGAAGAAGATTAGTAATGTTTTATTATTTATATTTATTATGATAATTAATTTATTCTTTATTATTTCTTTTATATCTTCTAAGAAGGAATCTTTTTCTGAAGAGGAGAATAGATATTTAAGTAAATTTAATATTAAGAATATAGAAGAATATATTAATGATTATTTTCCTTTTAGAACTAAATTGATAGGTATTAAGAATAGGATAGAGTATTTGTCTGGTAAAGAATTAATAAATGGTATTTATGTTGGTAAAGATGATTATTTAATATCTGATTTTATTGATATAGAGAAGAAGAAAAAAGATTATATTATAGATAGTATTAATGATTTTAATAGTATTAATGGTAATGTAGATGTAATGATAGTACCAGATAGTATTTATTATAATAGTGATAAGATTGATAATATAAGAGAAGTAGATAAAGAAGATGAAGAAATTAGTTATTTATATTCTAAATTAAATACTAATAATATAGATTTAAGAAAAGAGAATATTACTTTTTATAAATCAGATCATCATTGGACGACTGATGGAGCTTTTGAAGCTTATAAAGCTTATTTTAATAGTAAAAATAAATATTATTATGATATTAATAGATTTTATAGAAAGAAAGTATCTAGTAGTTTCTTAGGTACATCATCTTCTTTAGTATTAGGTTTAGCTAAAGAAGATGATATGTATATATATGATATAGATAATAATATAGAAGTTAGTTATGTATACGAAAAAAAGACTAGTGATAGTTTATATAATTTTGATTATTTAGATAAAAAAGATAAATATGCTATGTTTTTAGATAATAATCATGCATTAATTGAAATAACTAATAAGGATTTAAATGATGAATCTAGTATAGTTATTATTAAGAATAGTTATGCTAATAGTTTTATTCCTTTTATAGTTAATCATTATAATAAAGTATATGTTATTGATTTAAGATATTTTAATGAGAATGTAAGTGATTTTATTATTAAGAATAATATTAAAGATAAGTTAATATTATATAATTTAAATAATTTATATAGTGATTTATCTATAGTTAGATTAAAGTAAAAAAATGATATTTTTTTACTTTTTTATTGTATTATAATTGTGGTTGGTGATTAGTATGAAGATTTTATTAGGTTCTAAGAGTGATAAGAAATATAATGCTTTAGTAAAAGCTTTAGAAATAGTTAATGTTAATGATTATGATATTGAATGTTATAAAGTAGATTCTTTAGTTAGTGATAATCCTATTAATGAGGAAACTTTATTAGGAGCTAAGAATAGAAATAATAATTTAAAAGAATTAAATAGTAATTATGATATGTTAGTTAGTATAGAAGCTGGTTTTACTAAAGAAGATGATAATTATTATGTAGATACTTATTGTGTAGTTAATTATAAAGATGATGATAATGTTGGTATGTCTTCTAGATTAAGAATAACAGATAAAGTATTTAATTATGTTAAAGAAGGTAATGTATTACATTTGCTTGTACAAAAGTTACAAGGCAGTCATACTGATGATGGTGTAGTAGGTTATTTAAGTAATGGTAAATTAAAAAGAACTGAAGTAGAAGTAGAAGCTGTTGTTAAGGCTTTAGAAAAAGCTTTAAATGTTGATAGTAATTATAAATCATTAGATATAGATAGTTATTTAGATAATGAATCTATAGAAAAATTAGATGAAGCAATAGAAAAAGAGTGTAAATAATATTACATTCTTTTTTGTTTATTGTTTTTTATATTTTATAATTATATTAGGAGATATATAAGGTGATATTATGTATAGTCAAGAGTTAATAGATTCTTATGGTATGGATTTTTTTGATAATGCTGTTAAGAATAATTTTGTATTTGATTTTAATGATAAAAGTTTTAAAAATTTAAGATTAATACAAGCATTTCAAAATTATCTAGCTAAAGGAGTTATGGAAAATATTAATAAAGAATATTGTATATATCATATTAAGAAATTATATAATATATTTTTTAGTAAACCTTATTTATTTGCAGATAGTTTATTAATACGTAATAAAGTAGTTGATTTAGTATTAAGTGGAGAAGAATTAAAGAAATTTAAAGAATTTAGAAGTAATTATTTTAATGTAGATATTAATTATATGAGAAATAATACATCTAAATTGAGTGAAGATGAAAAGAATAGATATTATTCTTATTTATTAGTACATATGAGAAGTAGTAATCAACAAATGAAAGATTTATTAGAGAGTGCTATTAATGATATCATTAGTAGACATAAAACTATTAGTACGATGAATGAGATGGAATTAAAGTTCTATTGTCAATATGTGTCTAAATTTGCGTTACATGATGATAAGTTAAATAGTATTGTATGTATTGGAGAAGAAAGTGATTCTTTACGTGGTTCACAAAGTAGTGGTTTGATTTGTATTAATAAAAAAAGTAGTGCACCAAGTATAGAGTTAGTTACAAAGACTGTTTGTCATGAAACAAGACATTATATTCAAGAGATTGAATGTAAAAATAAAAGAAATGTTACTGCTTTTGAAATGGCACAATTTGAATTGTTTTATAAATATTTAAATAGTAATAGTTATAATTCTTATATGGATAATTACAAATATTCTACTATTGAAATCGATGCAGAAACACTTGGTCATTGGGATGCTTCAGTATTCTTTCATATGTTTCATAGAGTTGATTTAGCTGATAAAGTTAGTGAAAATAGAAGAGATAAATTAGATAAAAGAGACTATTATAAATTTATGAAAGATAAAGATGGTAGAGTATTTTGTGTAGATAGATTTATAGTAGAGAATATGGATAAAATAATAAGAGAGCATCCTGAAGAATTAAATAATTTTCCTGTATTAAGAGAAATATATAAACCAAATGGAGAAAGAAAGTCTTTTGGAGATATTTTATATTTTAGAATGACGCAATCTAATGATAATAAGGGTGTTGTTGATAATTATATTAATTATGGTATAGTACACGGTCAATTAGATACAATTGATTTAACTAGAGTAAATAAAGAGAATACAAAAGGATTGTTTCATTCTTTAAGTATAGTTTTAAGAGATACTATTTTTACTCTTGAAAAATATTTTAGAGATACTCCTGATATAAGTATGAAAGGTCAAGTAAGAACAGTTACTTTATATCAAATAGAAATAATATATAGTATATTAAAATATGTTGAATTTAATAGTATTAGTTTATATGATGTATCAGATGAAGAATTATCTAATAGATCATTACCTTTTGATTTTATTATAGGTTTAAGAGATTTTAATTTTTCTATGATTAAAAATGAATGTTTAAAAAATGATCCAGTTGTTAGAGATAGAATGAATACAGTTATGAGTACTGTTTATGAATTAGTAAGAGAATTTAATAAGAAATATCTTGCTTCTAGATTATGTAAATTAAGTAGTGAACAATTAAGCAGATGTTATCCTAGAAGTGATATGACTTTTGAATCATATATGTTTAATGTTGTATTACCTAGAATGAATAGTCACTTAGAAGTAGAAATGAATGGTAAATTATATTATGTTGGGGATATGATTAGAAATTATAATAAGATGACTGAACAAGAGATTAATCAAACTGTTGATAAGTTACAAGTATAAAAAGTAGAGTAGGTGGGAAGTATGACTTTAGAAGAAAAAATAAAGTATTACAATATAGAATATGAAGATAATGGATTACCTGATGGTATTAAGGCTGAAGATTTCTTTGATTTAGATATGTTAAATTTTTTAAAAGAAGAAGGATACCCTCATTACTATGTTAAAGATATTAGAGATGTTTTATTATCAGGATCTAGTAATAAGAAATTCTTTGTTGAAATAATATTAAGTGGTAATTGTCAATTAGAAGATGGTGATTTTGAAGATATCTTTATAGATGATAATATTTCTAAAATATTTATGGATATTTTTATGGAAATAGTGGTTAATGGTAAAAAGTCTATTAAAAATATATATATAAATTATGTATTAAGTAATGATAAATTACGTAAATTATTTATGAGTTATGATGTAGATGTAAGAGAAGGTTTAAAAAATTTACAATATGCAAGATTAAGTAATGATGTAATAGCTGATTTATTAAAAGATAAAAAAATAGTTGATTTAGTATTAAGTTTAAAATATTCTGATTTCTTTTCATTCGTTGAAAGTACTAAGATGTATAAAGAGTTTGATGAATTTATTAAAATAGTATTAAAAAGATTAAGTTATCAAGAGAAAATAAGATTATTAGAGGGAAATTATAATAAAGAAACTCATGAACCTGCTTATTTAAGTGAATTATATTTAGAGTTTGAAGATGTATTAAATAGAAGAAGAGTTAGAAATTTAATTATTTCAGTAGTAAAGAAATCTACTCCTGAAAATATTGGAATCGTTAGGAATAATATTAATACTCCTGAAGGTATGGATATTTTATTGGGAGAAATATTAGAACCTACTTTTAGTGAGATTGTTGATATTTTAGGTTTAGATAAATCTATATATGAAAGTAAAAAGAATAATTTATTAGAGAGATTACATAATTATAAAGAATATGATTTAGATACTATTAAGGAAATGTTATGTTTATATTGTTTTAATGATAATAGTAATAATATTAAATTAAGATTAAAAACTATTATTGAGTATGCTCATGAAAAAGATGATTTATTAAATGAATTATTAAATGATATGCCTTATATTATTAAGTTAATGAAGTTTTTATCTGATGATAAATTAGAAATGAATCCTTTAGAATTAATTAGGAATTTAGATATAGATGGTATTATTAAGAGATTACATGCTACTTTTAGCGATGATGTTAATAATAAGACTGATATCAGTGAATATTTAAATAGAGAAGCTAAAGAAGTAGATGGTGTTAGAGTAATAGATGTAGATATTCCTGTAGATAGAAGTTATTTTATAGTACATAGTGTAAGTAAATATAATATTGGGGATAATCCAAAAGATGAATATATTGAAGCTGCTAAAAAGCATGATAGATTATGTACTAGTGTTTTAGATAATAATCATACTGGGACATATTTAGATGGGGTAGTATTTGGTTATTGTAATGTTGATATGCCATTATATAGTGTTGTTCCTTTTGATGGTCAAACTAATCAAAGAATACAAGTTGTTGGTAGACCTCAATATAGAAGTGTTTTATCTTCTGTAGATAGATTTTGTAGAAGAACAATGTCTAAATATAATGAGTTAACATATTTAACAAATAATGAGGTATTAATGCCTGATTATATATTTGTTGCAGATAGAGAACCAAATGATTTAGATATTAAAGTAGCTAAAGCGTTTAATATTCCTATATTGATATATCATACTAAAGAGGTAGATTATCAATATGAAGATGGTTATAGTGTTCATGAAGATTTTATTTATGAAAAACATACTTTAGATTATGTTCCTAGTGATAATATTCAAGAATTAAGAGTTAGTTAAGATAATTAACTCTTTTTTTGTTATAATATTTTTGTTGGTGATGTATATGTTTGAATTAGTATCAAAATATAGTCCTTCTGGAGATCAACCAGATGCTATTGAAAAATTAGTTAATGGTATTAAGGAAGGGAAGAAAGAACAAGTATTATTAGGTGCTACTGGTACTGGTAAAACTTTTACTATTGCAAATGTTATTAAGAATGTTAATAAACCTACTTTAGTACTTGCTCATAATAAAACTTTAGCTGGTCAATTATATGCTGAATTTAAAGAGTTGTTTCCTAATAATCATGTAGAATATTTTGTTAGTTATTATGATTATTATCAACCTGAAGCTTATGTTCCTCAAAGTGA
>JAEEGL013686828.1_pt1 | contig 73062 bp, 66 predicted proteins | sample 9134231 | NCBI WGS metagenome assembly JAEEGL01 (sample SAMN16246548, study PRJNA631951) | gut metagenome | biome: gut microbiome; feature: rumen; material: fiber-attached | host: Bos | place: Iran: Karaj | collected 2018-10 | reverse complement strand
TGATCGATATTTTGATTGCAGTCTTCATTTCTTCAAAAGTTTAAAGGATTGACATATCGTTAATAAGTGAAGCTGATACCTACCGAGAACGGATATAGTTTTTGTCCCATCACCGGCCTGGCTGGCGTGTTATCGCCGCGGGTGCGGAACAGGGGTGTCAGCAAGGTTTCGGCAAAGAACGATACACGGTTGTAGCCGATGTCCAGACGCAGGCCCAGCTGGAATGGGTAGATGAATTTGCCAAGCTGTTCGTCGCTTGTCCGGGCTATAGACAGTTCGTCCATATAGTGTCCGTGGCGGTGGAGGGTCGACCGTTTGCGGGCGACGGCAAAGCCGGGTCTCAGTTCACCGCCTATGTGCAGCCCTTTGTAGTCGGAACGCGAACGCCATTCAAGCCTAATGGGGAGAAACAGGGTCGTTGTCCAGAAATCGCTGCCCCATAGTATTTTGCCGTGCCGTTGTTCTTCGGCGGCAAAGAGCGAAGAGGCGTCGATGGCCTCGAGGTTAGTGATGCCAGTTGCTGCGTCGGTCTCAAGCGACAGGTAGGCGTTGTCGGCGCGGAAACAACCAGTATTCATTCCGAGGCCGGCCGAAATGTCCCAATGTGATTTTTGGTAGAACGCCCACCGGGCTGATAAGGAGAAATAACTGACAGAGCGAATGCCCCAGATGAAGTTGCCCGTCGGGGCGTTGAATCCTCCCAATGGAGTGCTGCCCAGAGAGCATAACCCGAACGACCATTCCATAAACAATGGTATTTCGCGGGAATCCTTGATAATAGGTGAGAAGAACGACTCTTGCACATCTCCTCCGATCTCGATGACGCGCCCGGAACCGTACGATTTGATCTTCTGTTCCCTTGCTGCGATGCTGCGATAACGTATCCATCCATAGTCTTTGGCGTCGATATAGGCCTTGTCGGCCACGACTTTGCTGGTTATCTCTATCAAGCTGGCGTTCTCAGCGCTTATAGAAATGGAGTTAAGATGAATAGTGACGCCATTTTCGCTTGTGAGGTTGATTTTGGAATAATCTTTAGCGGTGAGAGTGATATTCTTGGTATTGGTATGGACCTCCACACGGCTAGAACGGAAGGGGAATGTCTTCTCGTTGAAGGACAGTTTACGGTTTTCGCTGTCAAATTTGATTTTGTTCTCAGGGAAGCGCAGCGAGTCGGCGTCGGCCAATGTGCCGTTGGTGATTACGGCAATGAAGTTTGCTGTGTCGTACACCACGCTTGTCTCGACTGTCGACGAGACTACGATATTGCTAGGGGCCCACGGCAATTTCTGCATAAGTATTATTGGTACTTTGGGGCTGTCCTGAGCCTTCATGCTACCGCAAAGAGCGATGAGGGCAGCGAACGATAACAATGTTTTTATTAAGGCTTTCATATTCTGTTTATTATTTTTTTATTCATTGATGTAGGCAAATGTCGTGTCGTCTTTATACGAGGATCGTTTCAATCTGTTGGCAATAAAATATATAGTTCTGTCGAGGATTCCTTTCTGCTCCTCTTCGGCCAGATAGGAGTTTTCTATAATATAGCCTCGGGTAGCGTCGGGACGGTAGTGAGCATTTCGTTCCGGAACTATCTCTACCAGTTGGTTGGTCTCTACCACAATAACCCGTCCACCTATCATCCTGACATTTGTTGCGGATGGTTTGTTTTGGTTCTCGGCTATCATGTCACCGGGGATTATTTCCTGCTCCAGGCTTGGTATATATTCTTCATCGTCAGCGATATCCTCATGGGGTTGGTTGTACATGTCGTTTTGTTTTATAGGCCGTATCTTCTGATTGCTGTTGTCATCGGCCAGATAGACAGGTAGACGTTTAGCGGGATTGATGTATATGCTGTCAGGGGGAATGGTGTCGGAGACGGTCGACCCGATAGTGTCGGCATTGGCCATGATGACATTGCTTTTGTCGTGTTGGAACATTATGTGAATAGCTATCGTGGCGATGACAAAAGCGGTTATTGTCGCCGCTATTGCCATCCATTTCCTGCCCATTGGCAGAGGCGTCATAGGCGTTTCTGTATGCAACATCCGCTCTTTGCCGGGCATAGTGGCCATAGGCGCTGTGACGCGCAGAGCCGGGGAGGTTAACTCCTCCAGTTCCTCACGCAATTCCGGGTGCTCGGCGAGGAAAGACTCCACAGCGGCAGTCTCAACCTGGTCGAGTTCCCCATCGGCATAGCGCATCAAGTAGCCTTCATAATTCTCGTTTGTTATCATTTTCGGTAATCCTCCAATAGTTTCTTCATTGTTTTTCTGGCCCTGAACAGGTATACACCCACCTGTTGCTCAGTCAGTCCTGTAATATCAGACATCTCCTTGTATTCATATCCCTCCAAATCCTTCATCAATATCAGTTGTCTTTGTACGTCGGGCAGTTGATTCAGAGCCTTCTGCATAGCATCTTGCAGTTCAAAATCATTGTGCTGCTCGTATTCCTCCTGCTTGGGCCTCAAGTTCTTGCAGGCCCCCAGCTCTACCATTTTGTGTCGATGAGTATCCACCAACCGCCTGTACAACAGTCTCATTAGGTACCCCATTGCTCCAGAGGTGACAACAGACTCTCGTTTTTCCCACAAAGTAACGAAGACGTCTTGTACGGCATCCTCGCTGGCGGCACCGTATCCAGTGTAGCGCAGCGCAAACCGATATAGTTCGTCGCCATACAACTTTACGCATTCGTTATACTCTTCTATGGTCATAGGCAGAGCGGGTACTTGTTTTTCAAATGTTATATGCTTTTTCTTGATTTCATACTAATATACGTCTAACACATGGATAATATTACACCATTTATAGTACATTTATAGTACCCAGATAGTACTTACACCCCATATCGCGCATTGCTGATGTCCGACAACTAACGCAAACCCAATCGACCGATTTGGGTTAAATAATTCTTTCTACTTATTGCGATAAGCGGAAAAAGTTGTATTTTTGCATTTTTATTTTCACAGCAGATCTATAGTATTATACATTTGATTGATGAGCAATAGCGATGATATAATGTTTATGCGGCGCTGTTTTCAGTTGGCGGCAAACGGTTTGGGGCATGTGCGACCAAACCCTATGGTGGGATGCGTAGTTGTCAAGGACGGAGTTATAGTCAGCGAAGGTTATCATCAAGAGTATGGCCACAATCACGCTGAAAGGAACGCTTTGCTTAATTACGAGTCAAGAGTAAGAGATTCAGAAAAGAGGAAATCCTCTGATTCACAATGCGACCTTCATGATGCCACATTATATGTTAACCTTGAGCCTTGTTCGCACTATGGCAAAACGCCACCTTGCGCCGACTTGATTATTGAAAAGGGTATCAAGCGAGTTGTTTGTTGCAACGACGACCCCAATCCCCTTGTTTCGGGCCGTGGCTTTGCCAAGCTCGAGGCTGCGGGTATAGAGGTTGAGCGTCATGTGCTTGAAGATGAGGGGCGAGAGTTGAACCGCCGTTTTTTCACCTTCATGGAGAAAAAGCGCCCATACGTGATTTTGAAGTGGGCAGAGAGCGTCGACGGTTTCATGGCACCATCGCGGAAAGGTCCGTATTGGATTAGCAATGACCAACAAACCATTATTAGCCATAAGATGCGTACCGAGGAAGCGGCAATTTTAGTTGGTTCCCAAACATTTATTGACGATTGTCCGCAGTTGACGGCACGCCTATATGGAGGCAGCCAGCCGCAACCCGTTGTTCTTGACCGCAGAGGTCGGCTAAACGATGTGCCCAGCCATTGGCTTCACCTTCGTTGCCAGTCGCTGGCAGAGGTCATGCAAGAGCTTTTCGAATGCAAAATACAGTCCCTTATCGTCGAAGGAGGCCGCAAAATATTGGACTCTTTTATTGAGGAGAGCTTATATGACGAGATAGTTGTTTTTCGTAGTGCCACATTCTTTGGCAATGGCCTCAAGGCGCCCACGATTCCTGACATAGACAGCAAAAGACTGCACATTATTTGACATTGAGATGAATGATTTTGTCGCTATAGATTTTGAAACCGCCAATGCATGTCCGTCGAGTGTGTGTAGCGTAGGCCTTGTTCAGGTGCGTAACGGAGTTGTTACCGATAGTTACTACAGCTTGATACGACCCGAGCCCGACTATTATGCCTGGTTTTGCAGAAAAGTGCATGGGTTAGGACCCGAGGACACCAAGGACGCGGACATCTTCCCCGACGTTTGGCAACGAGCCGAGTGTCTTATCGGCGATTTGCCTTTGGTGGCTCACAACAAACAGTTTGACGAGCATTGTCTGCGTTCGGTGATGCAGGTGTATCAAATGGATTGGCCCGACTACCATTTCTATTGTACCCTCAAGGCGTCGCGACGCAAAATGCCATATCTTGAAAACCATCAACTCCATACCGTGGCTTCCGCCTGCGGATTCGATTTGAGGAACCACCATAACGCCCTTGCCGATGCCGAAGCCTGCGCAGCCATAGCGTTGAAAATACTATAGTTCTCATTATAATAGTGATAGATGTTTGACGATACATATAATACCATAAAGGCACCTTCCGAGGGCATATACAAGGAGAAAGGCAGCAAGTTTCTGGCTTTCGCGTTTCCGGTGCGCACTCTCGACGAAGTCAAGGCGCATCTTGACCAGCTTCGCAAAGACTATTTCGACGCCCGTCATCATTGCTATGCTTATATCCTAGGCGCCAACAAAGACGCGTGGCGTGCCAACGACGACGGTGAACCCAGCGGTACAGGAGGACGTCCTATCTATGGGCAGCTGTTGAGTGCTGACTTGACGGACACCCTTGTTGTTGTGGTGCGCTATTTTGGCGGCATTCTGCTGGGTGCGTCAGGTCTTGCCAACGCATACAAGACAGCAGCCCGCGATGCCATAAACAATGCAGAAATCGTAGAGAAAACCATCGATGTCCGCTATCGACTCCACTTTGAATATGCATTGATGAACGACGTGATGCGTATCATTAAAGAGTACAATCTTGTGCCACTCAACCAAGACTTCAATCTCGACTGCCGCCTAGATGTAGAGGTTCGCCAGTCGCTCAGTGTCCGCTTCTACGATGCTATCGCCAACCTGAGGGCCGTAAAAATAGAGACAATATGAAAAAAACACTTTGCGTTTTCGTTTTCGTTCTCGTCTCGGTTTTCGTTACAAAAGCCCAGCGGGTGGAAGCCAACTGGAATTCCATCAACCAAAGAGGCTATCCGCAGTGGTTCAGCGATGCCCGCTTGGGTATCTTCGTCCATTGGGGCCTCTACAGTGTGCCGGCCTATGCCAGCAAGGAGGGCTATGCCGAATGGTTCTATCGAGGACTGATGACTGGCGATACCGCGCGACGCCGCATCATGAGCCTGTATGCCGACACCACGATGCCTGTTTTTGAGCAGTATGCAACGCTGACAAAGCATTGGCGCGGCGAACTTTGGCAGCCCGGCGAATGGGCGCGGCTGTTCAAGGAGGCTGGTGCCAAATACGTGCTGCTTGTCACAAAGCACCACGACGGCTACTGCCTGTGGGACAGTCAGCAGCAGCCCCAATGGAACAGCACCGTTAGCGGCCCTAGGCGCAACATCGTTGCCGAACTGACCGATGCCGTACGCAAAAAAGGTCTGCGGATGGGTTTCTACTATTCGCTGCCCGAGTGGAGCAACCCGCGCCATATCTGGATGCAGGACCCCGACGACGACATCTCCGACTATGTGGAGAACTATATGATTCCGCAGTTCAAGGACCTCGTTTCGCGCTACCGTCCCGAAGTCATCTTCACCGACGGCGACTGGCAGAACACCGCCGAGCAGTTCCACGCCGAGGAGCTTATCAGCTGGTACTACAACACCGTAGGTCCCGATGCCATCGTCAACGACCGTTGGGGACAAGGCACGCAGCACGGCTTCAAGACGCCCGAATATAGCGCAGGCATCAGTGGTCAAGGCAACCGCCCTTGGGCAGAATGTCGCGGCATAGGGCGCAGTTTTGGCTACAACCGCAACGAGGATATAGATAACTTCGTGACTGACCGCCAGCTGATACAGCATTTTGTGGAACTCGTTGCCGATGGCGGCGGTCTGACGCTCAACGTAGGCCCCATGGCCGACGGCACCATACCTTATATCCAGCAGGAGCGCCTGCGAGCACTGGGTAGATGGCTAAATATAAATGGAGAAGCTATCTATGGCTCAGAGCCGCCCGACGATGGAGTGCGTTGCAAACCAGTGCGTATTGTCAAGTCATACAAGCGCATTATGGTGACGCTGCCCGTCAGCGACGCAATAGACTTCGACTGGGTTCGCAACTCACCTGACCCCAAAATATCAGTCGACAACTTTAGCGTCTTCTGGCACGGGGAAGTCACGGTTCCGGCCAATGGCAACTACACATTCCGCACTGAAGCTGACGACGAGATTGTTGTCAAGCTAGACGACGACACGCTTCTCTACTACAACAAGGCTTGGGCAGAGAACGACATGGCACAGAAGACCCTAAGTCTCAAGAAAGGGCAGAGGCTGAAGTTTGATATCCACTACCGCGAAAAAGACCTCGAAGCCACGGCTCGCCTGCTGTGGAGTAGCGATAACGCTGATTTTACCCCGGTTCCGGCAATGTGGAACGGGCAGGCCAGTAGCGTGAAGACAGAACGATGCTTCACGCGTCGTGGCAACGCCCTATACATACTTCTTTTTGACCGACCCTTGGGAAAGATTGAAGAGCCCCTCACTTATGCTCTCAATCCGCAAGCCACTGTGCGTATGCTCGGTACGCAGATCAATCTCAAATGGAAACAGAACAAGAGCGGTCTGCTGACTGTAGACCTCAGCGACATTCCTGTCGACAAACTCAACGCGCTGGAGCACGTTTGGGTGCTTAAAATTGATAATTATAATACACATTTTTAATTAATTATGTAAGCTAAGAGTATTTTTTTTCATTGACTTGTAATATTTTGGTTTTCTAAAACGACTTATATGCGAAAAACAACCAATAAAACACTAAGACAATGAAAAGTTTAAAGAAATATTCAAACGTCATTATCCCTGCATCCATAGTATTAGGCAATTTTGCAGCGGGTATCGTCGTGGCCGAAGTCATCATAGCCGTGCTTGCTTAAAAAACCCGACCCTTCCAAAGTTTATGACCCGCGCAGAGTATAACGATAATATTCAGAACTGGTCCGGCAACGTGCTACGCTTTGCCGTCTGGAACTGTGGAGATCGTATGCGTGGAGAGGACGCAATGCAAGAGGCATTTGCAAGACTTTGGGAGATAAAAGAGCAGGTGCCGGTAAATAATGGTCTCGGTTTTTTGTTGACAGTTGTGAGACGTTATCTCATAGACTGCTTTCGCCACGACGCTGTGGTCGCCAGAGTACACGAAGAGATGACAAAAACTGCTGAGACTGTCGGCTATGACAACAATACAGGAATGAGCGACGAGATGTACGAGGCATTGGGAAGTCTATCAGAGGTGCAAAGATCGATTTTGCAACTGCGCGATGTGGAGGGTTACAGCTACAAAGAGATAGCCAAGATGATGAATCTTTCAGACCAACAAGTTCAAGTGTATCTATTCCGCGCCAGAACCAATTTGAAGAAAAAACTGCAAAACACAATGTGTTAGACTAATAAAGAAATATAATTGATGATAAGACAATTCGAAACTATTCTATCCTCAAAAAATCTATACATATTATGATGTTAAACGAAGAAAACATAGAACTATACCTTTTCCGATACAAGGAGGGATTGCTCAATGCCAAGGAGATTGCCGAGGTAGAACAGGCTTTTAAAACCCATCCGGAATGGAAGGAGCTGGCAGACGCTTATGACCCCGATTTTACATTGCCTGCCGGTGCCACAATACCTTATGCCAACTACGAGTCGCTGCGTGATGGCGGTCCCAAGGTCGTCAGCGCAACACCAAAAATAACGTTGAGGGAGGAGCAACCCCAATCGCGCCGCGTTAAGCCTATTTGGATTGCTTTTGCCGCAGCCGCATGCCTTTTGCTCTTTGTCACCACAATAGTTCGTTTGGTTGACAATGATGGCAATATGGTTAATAATAATGGTGTTGTCTTGGCTGATAAGATAGACAAAGATACTGTTAGTAGCGATGTCGTCACGGTAGACACTGATGAGGCAGAGCCTGTGTCAGAAGTTCAACATGTGGAGGAATCGGCCATCAACACGATAATTGATGAGGAAGATGCTTTGTATGCCGAGTTGAATCCGGTAGAGGAGTCGCCTTCAGAAATGCAAGCCATAACAGTGGACACCACTCGCGGAAAATATGACCTTGACGAGCCGACACTGCGTGAAGTCAACGACCCGATGGACCAAGAGATATTATATGCCACTGGTATCATTGAGCGAGGAGATATGGCGTCTACAGAAGGGAATGCGGCATACTACTCACAGCTTCGCCGTCTGGCTCTCCGAGCCACAAGTTTCGCAGCCAATGCCGTCGCAACACGCAAGCAGCGTCGTGCGGTAATAGAAGACAAAATTGGAAATAATGAATTAATTAACAATTTTATAGCAACTTTAGAATGAAACGTATAGCAATTTTTTCAAGCATTATGATTCTGTTGGCTTTCACTGCCAACGCATCGGCACAAACAAAGAGTGTACGAGAAAGTATCAACAATGACAAGATAACCAAGGTCAATGTGATTGGCAAATCGCGTGTTGTATGGGTACACGACAACGAACGCTACATTGATGTTACGTGGTTTACCAACGACGTGCAACAACCCGATAGTTATGGTATCAGTATTGATGATAATACACTTACTTTCAATGATGATCAGGGTTTGCTTCGCTATGAGCTGCACCTTGACAGCAGCACCAACCTTGATATCTCGGTAGATGATAATGCCCGTTTCACCTGGCCCAATGGCAGTGTGCATGTGTCGCGCAAAATGGGTGAAATGAGCTGGAGTGGATTGATTAACGAGATGAAAGGCTTGATTGACGAATTGGTGACCACCTATGACAGCATTGCCACCATAGGAGATAATTCAGGCAAAGTGGCAGAGCCACGTTTTAAAAACAAAGCCAAAGAGCGTAAATATAGTTTCTCGGACCGTACCAATTTCGACTTCCATTGGGGGTTCAACAATTGGGGTGATAAGTGGTACAATGGTCTGATGAAGATGGAGGGACCTTACAATCTGCGTACCAGTTTCAGCAGTTTCCAACTGTCGGAAAACTATGCCGTGATGATGACTGAGCATACCAAATTCAGCATTGGTATCGGATATGAGTCGGATGTGTATAAATTCACCGACAACTATGTTACAATGGATGCCAATACAGGTGCTTTGACGGCACAGGATCAGGCAGGTGTTGATGCTAATAGCAATGTCTCTGGAAGCCACCTTGGCGACTGGTCTTCCCGCTTTGTGACTCGCTATGTCACTCTGCCGCTCGAGTTTGAGTATCGTGACAAGGGCGTGATACGTAACTTCCGCATTGCTTTGGGCGTTATACCAGGACTTTCTTTCAACGGAAAGCATACCGGTTTGAAACATGAGCTAGAACAGCGCGGCCGCAATTATCAGGATGTGCAAAATGATATCAGCAAGTTTGTCAATCCGTATAAGATTGATGTTCGTCTCACCTTCAAACTCAAAGGATTCGGTGTATTCCTTCAGGTTCCCACATTGCCTGTTTTCATCGATACCGATACAAAAGTTTACCCTATCAAGATTGGTTTCATGATATAGTGAATAAAAGTACTTTTCTCAAGGATGTCTCGTGGGGCATCCTTTTTTTATTGCAATAAAAATTGTTTTGGCACGTTTTCAATATATGGATATTCAAGAACAACTTTTTTCGATGTGTGATGAGAAGTATGCGTCGTTTCAAGCCAAGTTGATACCTACTGTAGCCCCAGAGAGTATTATTGGGGTGCGGACCCCATTGCTTCGCGAAATGGCGAAGACAATGTTGAAAGACGGCACTTCGGACACTTTCATTGCAGTGTTGCCGCATCGTTTCTTCGAGGAAAACCAGTTGCACGCTTTCATACTATCTTTAGTAAAGGATTTTGAAGTCTGCTTGTGTGAGGTGGAACGATTTTTGCCGTATGTCGACAATTGGGCTACATGTGACCAAATGTCGCCCCGCTGTTTCTCGAAAAACAAAGCCAGGTTGCTGGATAGCGTCCGTCGGTGGATTGTAAGCAGACATGAGTATAGTGTTCGTTTCGCCATAAACATGTTAATGACTCATTTCCTTGATGATGATTTCCGTGTAGAATACAATGACATAGTTGCCGGGGTTCGTCGGGAAGAGTATTATGTGCAGATGATGCAGGCTTGGTATTTTGCCACCGCCTTGGCTAAACAATATGGCGACACATTGCAATATTTGGAAAAACGATGTCTTAACAAGTGGACTCACAACAAGACAATACAGAAAGCACTAGAAAGCTATCGCGTTGGCGTTGAACAAAAAGAATATCTAAAGACACTGCGATGGAAATGACGACATTGCATTGTCGCATAACAATAAAATGTAATGAGTTACGTTAAAGGAGAAACACAATTCACGCTGCTACACTACATTTTTTTAAACTATGAACGGAAAAGATATATGCAAGGAACTAAAGTCGCTGCGACGTCAGATAGCTACTGACAATGACATTCCGCTTGACATCCCAGAATGCGACTATAAAGGTGAATGCAATGGTAGCTGTCCACGATGCGATGCAGAGTTGAAATCATTGGAAAGACAATTGCAGCTTCGCAATTCGCTAGGCAAAGCCGCATTGATTGCCGGTGTCGCTTTTTCGCTGGCGTCATCCCAGCAAGCCTTGGCATGTGAGGTGCACGAAGGCAACGACATTCCTAGAGAACAATGTAGAAAAGGAAAGTGTACGTTGAGCGGTACCGTTGTGTTTTCGAGAGATCATGAGCCTGTTTGGGGATGTACAGTATTGCTGAAACAAAATGATGAGGTTGTCGCCACCGCTGTGACCGATTCTTTGGGAGTGTACCGATTTGAGCGTATAAAGAAAGGTGATTACGAGATTTGTTTCATATACAAAACGACAGATATTAAAAAGCTAGTTTCGGTAGAGGAGAAACAATCTGTGTTTCATGCTATAATAGAGGAACAAGAGCCGATGCTGATGGGTATTATACCCGTTCGAGTTGAGGATCCTGAAATTGAAGGTAAGGTTAGGTGATTTTGATGAAGAAACGTACTTTTAAGTTGTAAACTCTCGTCATGGAGCCAGTTCCTTTCATAGGTGTTGTTAGACACCGTATTGGTGTTGATGGTGACGGTGTCACTACTTTGGCGGCTTTTTATGGATGTCCGTTGCGGTGCCGCTATTGTCTCAATGCCACATGTTTTGGCCCGAGTGATCATTTGCATCGTTATTCACCAGAGAGTCTTTTTGAAAAAGTACGTATCGACAATCTTTACTTCCTTGCCACAGGCGGAGGAGTTTGTTTTGGGGGTGGAGAGCCACTTCTTTATCCCGATTTTATTACGTCGTTCAGGCAGCTATGTGGCTCAGCATGGAAACTCACCGTTGAGTCCTCGCTCAATGTACCATCAAAGTCGTTGGAAACGGTGCTTGATATTGTAGACGACTTTATTGTTGATGTCAAGGATTTGAATCCTGTCATTTACAGGAGATATACAGGGAAAGACAACGACACTGTTGTCGCCAATTTGCAGCGTCTAATACAGCAGAAAGGGGCTGAACATGTATTGGTGCGTGTTCCACTCATAGCAGATTATAACACTGATGACGACCGTAAAGCCACTGTTGAGCAACTGCGCAAATGGGGAGTCGTCAGGGTAAATAAATTTGAGTATATTGTTCCATCACAAAAATGATTATATATGAGAGTTGTGATACAGAGAGTTAAGTCGGCTTCTGTCGACATTGCAGGAAATAGAAAGTCGGAAATAGGTTCAGGACTTATGATTTTGCTAGGCATAGAGGATCGTGATACCGATGAGGATATAGACTACCTAAGTAGAAAAATTGCCAATATGCGTATTTTCAATGATGAGCAAGGGGTGATGAATCGTCCTGTTACCGATTTTCCAGAAGCAGGCATCCTTGTTGTAAGCCAGTTTACTTTGATGGCTTCCACCCGCAAAGGCAATCGTCCCAGCTACATCCATGCCTCGAGACCTGAATTTGCCATTCCCATGTATGAGAAGTTCTGTGATGTGCTTTCGTCTGTGACAGGCAAAACTGTTGAGACAGGTACTTTTGGTGCCGACATGCAGGTTTCGCTAGTCAATGACGGGCCAGTGACCATTATTATGGATTCGCATCTTCGAGAGTCCTTCTGACATTTTTTAGCTTAAATTATAAAGCCTTATCCAAATGCAAAAAATCGTTCTTTTAACAGGTGCCAGTAGTGGCATAGGATATGATTCCGCAATAAAACTAGCCAAACAAGGTCACAAAGTTTACGCTGCCGCCCGTCGTGTGGATCTTATGCAGCCACTAACCTCTTATGGAGTTGTTCCGCTTAGACTTGATGTGACAGATGAGGAATCGATGAAAAAGGCAGTTCAGACGGTATTGGATGCAGAGTCACGTATAGATGTCCTTGTCAACAATGCCGGCTATGGCTATTTTGGCGCTGTTGAAAATGTTGCCATGGACGAGGCGCGTCGTCAGCTCGAGGTAAATGTTTTTGGATTGGCCAGGATGTGCCAGTTGGTGCTTCCAGTCATGAGACAGCAGGGTAGTGGTCTTATTGTGAACACGTCGTCAATAGCAGGCAAGATAGTGTTGCCTTATGGAGGATGGTACCATGTGTCAAAATTCTCTGTGGAGGCTCTCAGCGATGCTTTGCGCATGGAGTTGAAACCATTCGGCATTAGTGTGTCGATGATAGAGCCAGGAGGAATTAAGACCGACTGGGGCATTATCGCCGCACGGCATCTACGTGAGTCTTCTGTGGGTACACCCTATGAGTCTTCTGCTTTACAGGAAAGCGAACTACTCCATACCGCCTATTCGGGCCGCTTTCTTTCATCTCCTTCGGTAATCACACGAGCTATCGCTCGTGCTGTAAACAGCCGTCATCCAAAGGCTCGCTATCGCACAGGCAGGTTCTCACACCTCGGAGTGTTTCTCCATTGGCTTTTGCCCGCCCGTTGGTGGGACGCAATGATGAGAGGCTTTTGCAAGATAAAGATTCGGAAGCGAACAACTTGAAAGTAATATACATACACTAATACAAAAACCCTGCACGGTCAGACGTGTGGGGTTAATAGAATATAGAGAAGGATAAACTGCAGAGTTTGCTTGTGCAAACGCATCATCCGCTCTACTGCTTGATTAGTCTTTTCACAATTTTAATGCTGTCGGAGTTGACTATTTGTCAATGGATGGGAAAAGATTGTTTATCAAATCATTCAGCCACTCGTCGAATGGTTTGTATTCTTTGCTTAGTTCGCCGAGTCCATAGTCTAACACCTGTTCTTTCTTTATCCTGCCATTCTTGTAGCAATAGACTTTTATATATTCGCAGTCGGTGACTATCATGTTTTTATATCTGATGATAGGCTGCCTGATGAATACGGAATTTTCGAGAAGTTGTAGAAAACGTGCAGTTGTGGTGTCATCGAACAGCATTATTTTCTCGTCTTCAAAACGTGAAAAAAAGGAGGTGGCTGTTATTCTTGCACTGTCCTTGCAGTAGTATATGTGGGCATAGGTAGTGAAAGGGAGTGTGTAAGATACGGTAATGCTGTCGAATGATGCAAATGCACACTTATTTTGTGCCTTGGACACAAGTGGTGCAAAGAATAGAAAGAAGAGAGACAAAAAGATATTGATAGTCTTTTTGCTATTGAATATCAGTATGATATATCTATTGTGTACCATGTCTTTCATGGTACAAAGATACTCTTTTTTTATTTGTTTTGCGTGCAATGGCATTTTTTGCCGCCATTCATGGGACAGTTGCTGCATCCGCATCCACAGTCTCCGCTGCCCTTCACTTGGCGCGCAACCCATCTTACCACAAAGAATGTGGTGGTAATCAGAATCAGTATGACAAGAGCCGTCTGTATCATATTAATAGGGATCCTATCTGAAACAAAAGTGTCGAGGCTATCCATGCCAGGCCTATGGTATAACCCATTGTGAACAACGCCCATTTCCATTTGCCGCTTTCGTTTTTGATAGCAATGATAGTGCTTAGGCAAGGCATGTAAAGAAGAATGAAAAGAAGCATTGACGCAGCCGAAAGTGGAGACATATTTTGAACTACCAGTTCAGAGATGTGACTGCTGTTCTCTTCATCCTCGAAGTCCTCAAGGGCGTCGGCTTCCTCGCTTGATGTTGCATAGACTACGGTCATGGTGCTGGCGACGACCTCTTTGGCGAAGACGCCTGAGAGTAGAGATACGCTCTGTTTCCAGTCGAAGCCGCAAGGTTCCATAACAGGTTCGATGGTTTTGCCAATCTTAGCCATTATAGAGTTTTCAGTTTGTATTTTTTTGTCCTCGTTGGTTGGGAAATAGCTTAGGGCCCATACAATAATGCTGGCGGCGAGAATGATGGTACCCATTTTTTTGAGATATTCTTTGCCTTTCTCCCATGTGTGTCGCAGCACAGCTTTGGCGGTAGGCATACGATAAGGTGGTAGTTCCATGACAAAGGGGAGGCTTTCACCTTTAATCACGAAGCGGCTGAACAGCTTGGCCATGATTACAGCCATTATCATTCCAAGCAGGTATAGTCCTGTTAATACTAGGGCTGCATATTTGCTAAAAAATGCTGATACCAAGATGACATAAACAGGTATGCGTGCCGAACAGCTCATCATGGGTATGACGAGCATGGTGAGGAGTCTACTTTTGCGGTCCTCGATGGTGCGGGTAGCCATTACGGCGGGCACGTTGCATCCAAATCCCATAATCATAGGTATGAAGCTTTTGCCATGAAGCCCCATTTTATGCATCAGTTTATCCATTATGAAAGCCGCGCGTGCCATATAACCGCTGTCCTCCATGAATGAGATAAATAGGTAGAGTATCAATATGTTGGGTAGGAAAACTATGACCGATCCCACACCTGCTATAATGCCGTCGGCAAGAAGGCTGCGCAAAGGACCCTCACTCATGTTGTTGCTTACCAACTCTCCCAACCATCCGAAAAGAGCTTCAATCCAATCCATAGGGTAGGCGCCCAAAGCAAAGGTGCAGTAGAAAGTGATGAACATGAATATCAGGAAAAAAGGATATCCAAGCCAACGATGTGTAACAATGGCGTCTATGCGGTCGGTGAGTTTGTGTAGTGTTGTTTTGTCGTTTTTTATATAACACTCCGCCAATGCGCCTCGAATGAAAGCGTATTTAGCGTCGGTTATAGCGCTTTCAATATCTTGGTGAGGGCGTGTTTCGTTGGAGTGTGCAGCCTTGACGTGGTCGGCATCGTCGATGGTGTGGAGATTGGTTTTCAGATATTCGTCGGCGATGGCATTACGCATTTTCATCACGCTTCCGTCGGGGTCGCGTTCGGTTACATAGGTTTCGAGTTGTTTGTCGTTTTCAAGTAATTTAATGCTGAGAAAACGCGTCGAGAGGTCGTCGCTGAAGCCATGTTCGTAGAGCTCTGTGCGGAGTTGTTTTATGTAGCGTTCCAACTCTTGTCCATGGTTTACATGTATATGTCGTGTTTTGGTGTCGCGGCCTTCAAAGACTTCGATTATTTTGTCGAATAGCGCATCGATTCCGCTACCGTCGCGGCCTGTAGTGGGTACAATAGGTATTCCTAGCAGAGTGCTCAGTTGCTCAATGTCCAGTTTGTCTCCACTTTTTTTCAATTCGTCGTACATATTCAGGGCCATCACCATGGTGATGTCCATGTCGATGAGTTGAGTGGTAAGATATAAATTGCGCTGGATGTTGCTGCCATCTACGACGTTGAGTATGATGTCTGGGTTCTTCTCGATGATATGTTTTCTTACATAAAGCTCTTCGGGAGAGTAGGCACTTAGGGAGTAGGTTCCTGGCAAATCAACCAGATTGAATGTATAGCCTCCATGCTGAAAAGTTCCCACCTTTTCGTCGACGGTGACACCACTGTAGTTTCCTACACGCTCGTGGGCATGAGCCGCTATGTTGAAAATACTTGTTTTGCCGCAGTTAGGGTTGCCTACAAGAGCAACATTAATAGTCTTTTTGCGGTGTTCGGCAATATGTTTAAGGGTTAATTCGGGTACTTCGATACTTTTGAAGTCGTTGTGGTTGACAATCTCTTTTTGAGCCTCTTCCTCGGTAACTATCTCCACTTTCTCGGCATCGCTGCGACGCAGAGAAACCTCGAAGTTCATTATGCGGTATTTTATAGGGTCTTTGAGAGGAGCGTTGAGAATAGCTTCGACGGTGACATCTTTTATGAAACCCATTTCTATAATGCGTTTTCTGAAGGCTCCATGTCCAGAAACACGAACTACAACACCCTTCTTACCTGTTTGTAATTCAGAGAGTAACATTAGTATTATTGTTTCTTTTTATTGTGCAAAGTTACATATTGTTGAGCAACTGCGAAATCACTAAAAGTAGTGATTTTTATTTTTTAAAAACAAATAGTGATTGTTACAATGATGGTGAGTGTTATTGTTCAATTTTTGATAAGCGTTTTTTGTATAAGTTAAAATATCAAAAATTTTTTGGGGAAAGCCTTTGTTTTTATAATTTATTGATATCGTGATGAATATTTTATTTACTATATTTTTTTTTGACTTTTTTAGAGGACATTAAATGTATAATATATGGGTCGGAGTTTGTGTTTTTAAAAATAATATGTAAATTTGCAGTGCCGATTTTTTTGTTTTTTAAGCGCCAAAAGTTAGGTGTTAGTATATAGTTATATTGGTGTAGTTTGTTTATTATCAATGGAGTGTATTTCTGTTTGATGTTTTGTTAAGAGTGTGTAAAAAGCAAAGTAAATACATGTGTTGATGAATTGATGTTACAATAAAGAGTTTTTAGACGATGTAATCAAAATTACTAGTTCACATAAATAAGTTTTAATGAAATAAAATTACTAATCATCTGTTTTATAAATTTTTTTGTTATGAAACGATTATCATTTTTTTTGACACTCCTCGTAGTTGCGATGACAGCCATGCCATTGTCGGTCGTTGCTTCGGAGTCGGCCATGCAAAGTAAAACTGGCGATGGCACATCGGTTTACAATGTTGTGTGGAATGGTGAAACAACAGTAATCTACACGGCAACACCCTATATGGGGTTGTCGGCCACCTATGAAGATGGGAATGGCGTCACACAATCAACCATTCTCACTTTTGTTAATGGTAACGAGGTGTATGTTTCTCCTAATTATCCTACAAATGTGGGAGTGTACACAGTCACAGCCACACCTGTTGTTGCAGGTGACAGTTTGTCGCCAGCTACGTCCACAACAACATTGACAATTAATCCCGCCACACTGCATGTTGACGGTACAATTGTTGTAATCACAAAGTTTTACGATGGAAACAATATCGCAGAGGTTACCAATCCAGGAACCCTTAATGGATTGCTTGGTGCCGATGTTGTTACCCATAATGTAACAGCCCGTTTCAATAATCCTACAATTGGAATGAACAAGGACGTTACGGTAACCTATACATTAGAGGGACCTCAAGTTGGCAATTACCAACTCAATGAGTATGTTAAGATTATCCAAAATGGAGCAATACTTGAGGCTATGTTGCCCGACACCACATTTGGTGGTGAGAATGGTGTCAACAGAGGTGTTCAAGTTGAAGCCTATGGTTATTGTGCTGGCACAGGTGCTATTCAGTACCGACTTCTTACTGGAGATCCAGACCAGTACCGACTTATCTTCAACGACCCAGCATTCAGTAATGTATACTGGACCAATCTTGATACTCCTGGACTCACTGGCTCAATCGATATCAATATTCCGGCAGGAATCGTGTCGGGTGACTATACGGCAACTCTGTACTTCCGTAATCATAACTGTCCAGCGCTCTATAGCTCGCCTATAACCATTTCATTCCATGTTAATTTGCCTGAGACTTATGTGATGCCTCTGTACAATGACGTGATCGCTTTGGTAGATACATGTCATTGCCTTACCGATATTCAGTGGTATCATCGTGAGGCAGGCGCTACGCAATGGGATTTAATTCCTGGAGCCAATGACTACTACTATTGTCAGGAGGGCGGATTGACAGGTGAATATTTTGTTTCGTGCAAGATGGATGGTATGGAGACTTTCACCTGTCCTCAACAGAATATGAGTGCCCTTATAAGTGACCAAACCAAGAGCGTTTATTCTTACCCCAACCCCACGTCAGGTAAGGTAAGAGTCGCTGTTGAAGGCTCCGCATCGTCGACTCATGAGCTGCGTGTGCTAAATGCTATGGGAGTAGTTATTGAGAACGTCACCTTTACAGGCAATAGTACTTCAATAGATCTCTCCGCTTATAAGCATGGCAGCTATATCCTTACTGTCGATGGTAAGGTGACAAGGGTAATTAAAAATTAAATGTCTCAAGCTTAAAAGAATCGTATCATGAAACGCATAACTATATTGTTTTTTGCATGTCTTATGACGATGACGGTCAAGGCACAGCAGATTAAAGACAACAACTATGTCGGTCTGAACCTTGGAGGTGGAATTAATTCGATGTCGTATAGCCCGATGAACGGTGACTATGGTCTTGGACTAGGTTTCGACGCCGGATTGCATTTCACTCATTTCTTTGGGCAGCATTTCGGTTTTGGATTTGGCATACATTACAATTTTGCCACATCGCATAGCGTCTATAATTTTGATGAAACAACGCCAGGGCTTACGCATCCAGACAATCCAGCAGCGCAGTATGATCTTGTGACAATCTTTGAAGATTGGCGTGAAAGTCAACGCGTTGGAATGTTGTCGGTGCCCATTGAGTTTTTTTGGCGCGCACCCATTGATGAGAAGTGGTTTTTCGTGGCAGGCTTGGGCGCTTCTATAGATCTGCCAATACACGGCAAGGTTGTCGCCAACGAAGGTTCGTATACCACTACAGGCTATTATCCTTCGCTCGGTTATGCTGTAGAGGATCTTCCTTCGCATGGCTTTAGTACATATGATGCCGATTTGAAAGAGGATGTTGACAATGTGAAGATGGGAGTCAGTGCTATCGCTGATTTGGGCTTCCGTAAATCGCTCAAGAGTAACTGGGGACTTTATCTTGGTATCTATGGTGGTTATGGTGTCACCAGCATGCTGGAGGAGCAGAAGACAGCCTCTCTGCTTGAAATTGACGCTGCCAACCCCACTCAGCATACATATAATGGAACCTTTGAATCCAGTCAAGTTGAGTCAGTTCGTCCTTTGCGTTTTGGTGTGAAGATAGGCATTGACCTAGGTTGGATGGGACGTGACCGTAAGGCTGAGGCGCGTGCCGCAGAGGAGGCGGCTCTCCGTGCCCGTCAACAGGCTATTGCCGACAGCATTGCCGCCGCTGAGAAGCTTGCCGCCGCACAAGCTGCCGCAGAGAAGGCTGCTCGCGAGAAGGCTGAGACAGAAGCTCGCGCCGCCCGTGAGAAAGCAGAGGCCGAGGCTCGTGCTGCCGCAGAACGTGAACGCGCCGCTCGCGAACGTGCCGCACTCCAGGCACGACTTGACAGCATAGCTGAAGCTTTGGCTAATTTGCCAGCTCGCCCTGTTGATCGTCAAGAAATGCAGAAGAAACTCGACGATATCAACGCTACTGTCTATTTCGAAACATCGGGAACTACGCCCAAATTTGACAAGAAGACTGACGATATTATCCGTACTTTGTGTGCCTCTATGATGGCCGACAATAACCTCAAGGCTGAAATTACCGGTCATACCGATAATACCGGTACACCTCAGATTAATATGAAGTATGGTAAGAAGCGTGCTGAAGCTTTGAAGAAATATATGATTAGCCTTGGCGCACCTGCTGCAAATATATTGATCGAGAGTCGCGGACAAGAGGATCCTATTGCTCCAAACGACAGCGATGAGAACCGCGCCAAGAACCGCCGTGCTACGGTTATCCTTAAATAGGCATCAACATTTTGACAATAAAAAGTCAGCGGGGTTTTTCTGAACGGAAAAGTCCCGCTGTTGTTTGCGGATGTGTTGAGATCAGAGGGCACCCTAATATCCAGAACTCATTATTTCGACTAGAGATAGACGATATTTTCTAATGAGGGTTGTCCGTGTTTAATCATAGAAGTGTCATTGGAGTTTAGGATCAAGTCTATTTGATTTAACTGCGTGATGTCTATTATATTAGTGGCTTAGTGTGGAGGATGGCAAGTATTTAAACCATAGTTCACAGGCACCGTTGGGGTTCTGCTCTAGTAATACTCCAATACCGCCGGTTGGCATTAGGGTGATGGAAGAATAGACCGATGGACCATTGAAAAGCAGCATTGGGTTCTGCCATGTTACACCTTCGTCATAGCTGAAAAAAAGACTTACATCCTCTCGTTGCATCGAATTTGGGAGGCTGTGCAGCAGTAAGTTGCAGCTGTCTCCGTGGTCGGTGGCTTTGACGCGCAGGATGTCGCCGTTGCATGCGTTGGTGGTCAGTTCTTCCCATCGCCCTTGCGTGCCCCATGTCAGTCCGTCGTCGCTGCTGTAATTAAAACCGCGCGGACCGCTTTGGCGTACGCTGATGAGAATGCGGCCGTCAGTCAGTTCCATCAGTTTGGCTTCGTCGCCTCCTGTGTAAGCTCGGTTGGAAACACTCCAAGTATGGCCGTTGTCGTCGCTATAGACGACAAAATTGTCGAGGGTGTTGATGTTTTTGCGGCACATTGCGGCGGCAAACATTATGCGTCCTTTGTTAGCTCCGCGCGTCAGCCTAAGACCATTGCCACTGCCGAAAAACGATGCTTTGTAGTTGTGGCAGGTGGCGTTGGCGGCTTGGCTGCCCCATAGTTGGGCGGTTATATCCTCGGGTTGGCTCCATGTGTGTCCGCCGTCGGTGCTGCGGCATACATAGCTGCGTATTGGGTCGTTCTCGGTCGATGCCCATAGTCCGTTGCCGCCTACAAAAACGCATACTACGTCGCCGTTTTCGCACTGTACGAGGGCGGCGTCGCCATAGCCGTGTTTGTAGCCAGTGCCTTCGGCAATGGTCACGGGTTCGCTCCAAGTGTGGCCTCCGTCGGTGCTGCGACGGCTCACAATGTCAATATCCTCTGGCAAGTCGGTCTCGTTATACTTACGTTTGTCGCAAACAGCCAACAGGCTTCCGTCTTTCAAGCAAAGCAGCGCGGGTATGCGCCAGTTGGCGCTGCCGTAGTCACCTGGGCGGAAAAGGCAGATATCGAAGGCGGTATCTACGACAGTCGCGGTTGTGCCGGGTTCTTCGCTAGCCACTTTGGTACAGCTACTCATGACCAAAATCAGCAACAATGGATAAATGACTTTTCTCATATTTTTCATATTATGGAGTGGCTAATATATTTCCTTGATAGTTTGGACAATGCCGTTTACGATAAAACTATCTCCGATGTTTTTGCCTTTAATGGCAAGGTAGATAGGGGTTTGAGCGCTGATAGCGAAGTAGTATTGCATACCTGTAGGCGACTCGCTGTCGTTGACAACGAATTTGCCGGCACCGATGCTGAGGAAGAAGCGTTGCTTGTCGGTAATAACTATTGCTCCGTGTTCGGCTTTGTCGAAGGGCTTCATACGTAGAGCCTCTTGCAGATATCGCAGGCTGGCATTGGCGTTGCTGAGTTGCTTGGCGTACATATCGCGTGCTCGCATCATCTTGGTACGGTAGCTGTCGTAGCGATCAACATTGGCACCATATTCGTTGCTCTGCTGTTGCGCTGAGTCCATCTCTTGTTTGGCCACATTTGCAATGTGCTGCTGATGGGCAATGCAGGCGTTGATTACTTTTACTCGTTTTTCTTTTCGTGTCATGTTTTTATAACGAGCTAAGAACTAATTTATTTTGCTTGTAAATACAAAAAAAAGGAAGATTTGGTGATCTTCCTTTTCTTGTTTTATTGAAAGATGTTGTTTGAAAAGATTTGTCCAACTATACCTATTCTATGGTAGTTCCGTGATATCGTGTATCAAACGGACGGAACATCCTATGTAGTTGTTTATATGATTGAACTTATACGGCATTGAAGATGGAACGTCGGTATGAAAACGATAGGCTCCTGACGATGTGCTGTAGGATGAAGACCAATAGCAGCATTTTATTCCTACATTGCTAATCGTGTTGTCCTCTCGTTCTCCGGCTGCTGGCAAAAAAACTGCGCCATTGTTTTGAAGTATGTTCCATTGTGTCACATTGTATATGTTGGTGACGTAGTTAGAAGCCTCATGATTGATGCCTATGTTTGGAATGGCGGTCCAGTTGTCTGGCAAAAGAATTACACCGGGCATTCCTGCCACTGTGGCTAATGCTCTAAGCGATACTGCGTTGGTTCGTTGTTGGAGGATGTAATACCATTCGCTTGACGTCAGAGTGCGCCATAGACCGGCGCTGTCGCCTCCGTTGCTTATGGCGTTATTCACGCCCCAGTCGTAGCCTGTTGTGCTGATAGGCACTATGGGATAGGACGACGATGAGGTGCTGTGCATATAAGGATATTTTTGGCTGTAGCCGCTGGCACCGTATCCGAAGAGATCAATCCAAAGTGTGTCTTCGGCAGAAATGTACATATTGGCTGTACCGACCATGTCCCATTGATGCTCTGCGAAGCGCCATGTATTGGTGCAGGCTTTGTATTGCAGATTGCCTTTAGAGAAACAAATTCTATTGGCGGGCGAAATACTGAATACTCCAGGCAAGGCGCCAGTGACATCGGAGGGATGGCTGTCGTAGGAATATGTGTCTATGGTGTCGTATACGATGCTGTCACGGATATAGACTACCACGCTGTCACGGATTTGTACTGCACTGCCCGCATTGGCGGCATAGAGAGCGTAGGGCACAGACATCAGTTGTTGTGTGGTGACAAGAGTGTAACTGTTTCCACCTGTAGGATCAATGCGTGTTGTGAGAAACCAAGGCCCCACAGCCCAGTTGATACAATCGGGAAAAAGGCAGTTCACCAGTGGCACGCCGTCCCCTATTACTATTGTAAACAGGCCGTTGGCATCGGTTAAAGGACTGTGGTTCTCAGCGTATTGTACCGTTCCGTTGGCGGAACCATGTACGAGTTCGATGCGTACGCTCACTTGACTGTTGGCTATAGTTGTGCCGTCGTTATTACGCACTATGGCCTGATAGGTGAATCCCTGTGGAACTTGAGTGCACATCATGTTGATCGTCGTTACGACGAATAAAAGCAATAAAGTTAGTCGTCTCATTGTTTAGTGATTTTATAAGAATTGTGGCTTGTTTTTAATATGTAAATTCCTTTAGGATAATTTGTAAGATCGAGAGTTTTCTCACTGCTGTCCCACAATGTTTCGTGGATCAGTAGTCCGTCAATGTTATAAATCTGTATGAGACTTTTTTCGCATGAGTTGCGTCTTATGGTTATGCCGTTGCTGGTAGGGTTGGGGAATACAGACATTTGTTCTAATTCTTCTTTTACATCCATTCCAATGGATTGAACTACTAAAGGTTGCAACACCCCTTCGTTGAGGTTAGATATTGTTGTGCTGGCGCTTTGGGTGGCCAGTTGTCCAATGCTGTAACTTAGGTTATAATTATTATTTGTGGCGCTTCCGCCACCGCTTACTACCGCTGTTTGAGCAGAGGCTGAGTCGGTAATGCAGCAGACAATAATAATAAAAAGAACGACTTTTCTCATTTAGCTGTTTGGATGGGAATGGCTTTTTTGATTTTCCTTTGACAAGGTGAGACTAATATCGCTATAAACACAAAGTGGAAGGAGAAATCCTTCCACCTTTTTGTGTATTATTTTGCAGATTAGCGTGTTCTGCCGGGGTAAACTTTCAGAGCCTCTTCGAGACATTTGACAGCTGCACGGAGGTCTTCTTTACACAAGCAGTAGGTGATACGTGCTTGATGGCGGCCGCGTTCGGGATCCACATAGAAACCTGTAGCGGGTGCTAGCATGACGGTAGCACCGTTGTAGTTGAAATCGGTGAGCAGCCACTGGCAGAACTTATCGCTGTCGTCGACAGGCAGGTCGATGACGGTGTAGAAAGCGCCCTTCGGCATTGGGCAGAAGCAACCGGGTATTTTGTTGATGCCTTCGACGATGACATTGCGGCGAGCCACATACTCAGCTTCAACTTTGTCGAAATACTCTTGAGGTGTGTCAACGGCAGCCTCGGCGAAAATTTGTCCAAAGCTAGGAGGGGAGAGGCGGGCCTGGGCAAGGCGCATAGCTATGGCGTATACCTCGCTGTTGCGGGTAACCAAGCATCCTACGCGTGCGCCGCATGCGCTATAACGTTTAGATACAGAGTCGAAGAGGATAGTGTTGCGCTCAAGGCCTTCGAGCTGCATAACGCTGAAATGTTTGTTGCCATCGTAGCAAAACTCACGGTATACTTCGTCGGCGAAAAGGTAGAGGTCGTATTTTTTGACCAATCCGGCAACTTTAAGCAACTCCTCGTGGGTGTAGAGGTAGCCCGTGGGGTTGTTGGGGTTGCATATCATGATGGCTTTAGTGCGAGGAGTTATTACCTTTTCGAAATCTTCGATGGGAGGCAGGGCGAAGCCTGTCTTGATGTCGCTGGGGATGGTTACAATTTTTGCGTCGCACAGTTTGGCGAAGGTGTTGTAATTGGTGTAGTAAGGTTCTGGGATTATGATTTCGTCGCCAGGGTTAAGACAAACAGTGAAAGCCATTTGTAGTGCTTCGCTACCGCCGGTGGTGACGATTATTTGGTTGGGTGTGACGTCGATACCATGGCGATGGTAGTAGTTGCACAGAGCGCGGCGATAGCTGGGGATGCCAGCGGAGTGGCTGTATTCCAGCACACCTTTCCATTGTGGCAGTTCTCCGGCTGTTTCGGCCAAAGCTTTGAGAGCGCCTTTGGGAGTCTCGATGTCGGGTTGGCCAATATTGAGGTGGTATACATGGACTCCGCGTTCTTTAGCCGCATCGGAGAAGGGGACAAGCTTGCGTATTGCCGACTGAGGCAATTCGAGTCCTTTATGGGATATCTGTGGCATTATTTAAGGGTTTAGTGTTGTGAAATTATTCTACTTTACCTTTGATTTTCAGAACTATTCTGGGACTGTTCACGGCGTTGCTTGTAACGGTGATGGTCTTGTTGAAGCTGCCGATGTTGTTTGTGTTGTAGCGCACCTTGATGCTGCCGGTTTTGCCTGGCATGATGGGTTCTTTGGTCCATGAAGGTGTGGTACAGCCACAGCTAGCTTTTACGTTGCTCAGAATGAGAGGTTCGTTGCCTTCGTTAGTAAAGACGAATTCACAATTGCCATCGCCTCCTTTTTGGATGTTGCCGTAGTTGTGTTCCTGTTCGGAGAACGTAATTTTCGGACCGTCGGCGGGTTGTTCTTTAGGGGTTGTTGTTTGAGCGTTAATGGTTGCAAAGGCCATGCTCACAAAAAAACTTAACAAAATGAACTTCTTCATGATAAAATGATTTTTTGATTGTTCTTGTCTGATTTTAATTATGCAAAAATACGATTTTTTTTATTCTTTAGTTTCACTAAGCTCTCTTTTATTGTTTTTTTTTGATTTTTTAATGTTTTATTTTTCAAAAAAAGAAGTTGAGCTGCTGGATAGGAAGTGTCTTGTTGTCTGTTGTTTACCATTTTCTTTGAGTGGTATCGAACAATAATGGACCAGATATATAAGAATATTGATGTTGTTGAGGAATAGCCTTATTTTTTGCATTCAGTATATATCTAATTTTTGGTTGTTGCAGTAATGAAATGTAAGAGTTCTTTTTTTTGTTTTATAACATGTTGATTACTTGCTGAAAAAGTGGTTGTTTTAGAGGTATGACAATTTTAATCTTTTTTAAAATATTATTATTCCAAAAAAAAAGTGTATCTTTGCAGTCCTATTAGAGAATAATCTTTAACAATAAATATTAATCATATAAAACTAAAACTATGGCATTTAAAGGACAAATAGTTATCGATACCGAGCGCTGCAAAGGTTGCGGTGTTTGCCTTGAGGCTTGCCCCATGCATTGCATCGAGTTATCGAAAAATGTAAATGGTAAGGGTTACAATTACACCCATACCGTCAACGACAACTGCATCGGTTGCGCTTCATGCGCTATCGTTTGCCCGGATGGTGTTATATCCGTCTACAAAGTTAAATGTTAAACAAGTAAAAAGAATCATAAAATGGCAAAAGAACTGAAATTAATGAAGGGCAATGAGGCTATTGCCCGCGCTATGATTGCCAGCGGTGCGGACGGCTATTTTGGCTATCCTATCACTCCGCAGTCAGAGGTTATGGAAACGCTTATGGCCGAACGTCCTTGGGACCCAAAAGGTGATAACTACACTGGTATGGTTGTTCTTCAGGCCGAGTCAGAGCTTGCTTCTATCAATATGGTTTATGGCGGTGCTGCCACTGGCAAAAAGGTTGCCACCTCCTCATCTTCACCTGGAATTTCTCTGATGGCAGAAGGTCTTACCTATCTTGCTGGCGCTGAAATTCCTTGCGTTATTATGAATGCTATGCGCGGTGGCCCCGGTCTGGGTACTATCCAGCCTGCTCAGAGCGACTATTTCCAGAGCACCAAAGGTGGTGGACATGGTGACTACCAGCTCTATGTCCTGGCTCCTTCGTCGGTTCAGGAAATGTACGATTTCGTTTTCGACGCTTGGGACATCGCATTCAAATATCGTAATCCTGTCCTCATCCTCACCGATGGCGCTATTGGCCAGTGCATGGAGAAATGCTATACACGCGACAATGTTCCTCGTTGGACTGAGGAAGAGCGCCGTGCCAATGCACCTTGGGGCACATGGGGTAAACCCGCTTCTCGTGGTCATAACATCATTACTTCACTTGAGCTCGAATCTTCTCGTCAGGAAGTCTTCAACCAGAAACTTCAGGCTAAATATGCTGAGATGAAAGAGAAAGAGGTTCGTTATGAGGCCCTCAACTGCGACGATGCCGACTATATTTTCGTTTCTTATGGTACTTCCGCACGTATTTGCATGAAGTCTATGGAGCTTGCCCGTGAAAAAGGTCTTAAAGTTGGTCTGCTCCGTCCTATCACTCTATATCCCTTCCCGAGCAAACAAATCGCCGAACTGGCAAAGCGCGTAAAGGGTATGCTTTGCGTTGAGATGAGTGCCGGTCAGATGATTGAGGATGTTAAACTTGCCGCTGACTGCAAGATTCCTATCGAACATTACGGTCGTTTTGGTGGTATCATCCCCACTCCCGAAGAGGTCCTTGAAGCAATGGAAAACAAAATCATAAAATAAGTTTAGAAGTTCACGAAGGCTTACAGACCAAATCCTTAAACCTTTTAACTTCAAAACCTTTAAACTTCAGAAAAAATGTCAAATTTAGATATAGTAAAACCTGAGAATCTGGTTTACAAAAAATCCAATGTTCTGACGGAAAATGTAATGCACTACTGCCCTGGTTGTGGTCACGGCACTGCACACCGTCTCGTTGCCGAAGTAATAGAGGAACTCGGCATTCAGGACAAAACCGTCGGTGTATCACCTGTCGGATGCTCCGTTTTGGCTTATAATTACCTTGATGTAGACTTCCAGGAGGCTGCTCACGGCCGCGCTCCCGCTGTAGCTACTGCTATCAAGCGTCTCAACCCTGATCTCTATGTCTTCACATATCAGGGCGATGGTGACCTCGCTGCTATTGGTACAGCAGAGACAATTCATGCTTGCAACCGTGGCGAGAACATCACTATGATTTTCATTAACAACGCTATTTATGGTATGACCGGTGGTCAGATGGCTCCTACCACTCTTCTTGGCATGAAGACCGCTACCACACCTTATGGTCGTGACCAGAAGCTCAATGGCTGGCCCTTCCAGGTGACCGAGCTGCTTGCTCAACTTCCAGGTACATATTATGTCACTCGTCAGAGTGTCCATACACCCGCCAATGTCCGCAAAACCAAAGCTGCCCTCAAGAAAGCTTTCGAGAATCAGAAACTTGAAAAAGGTGTTAGCTTTGTGGAAATCGTCTCCAGCTGCAACTCAGGATGGAAGATGACCCCGGTTCAGGCCAACAAGTGGATGGAAGAAAACATGTTCCCGCAATATCCTCTTGGAGACATCAAAGTTGACGGTGAAATTGTTAAAAAATAAATCATTTTGTTAAGGGAAAAGAGTGAGAATGTATATGAGCATTCAACCCTTTCGACCTTTCAAACCCTTAAAACCTTAAAAAAAATGACTGAAGAAATAATCATCGCCGGTTTTGGTGGTCAGGGTGTCCTCTCGATGGGTAAAATCCTTGCCTACTCTGGCGTTATGGAAGATAAAGAAGTGCTCTGGATGCCATCCTACGGTCCTGAGCAGCGTGGTGGTACAGCCAATGTTACTGTTATTGTCAGCGACGAGCGTATCTCCTCACCTATCATCAGCAAATTCGACACCGCTATTGTCCTCAACCAGCAGTCGCTTGACAAATTTGAAAAGAGCGTAAAACCTGGTGGTATGCTGATTTACGACCCCAATGGTATTACCCACGAGCCTACTCGTCGTGATATCAATATCTATAAGATTCCCGCAACTGAGAAGGCAACAGAAAAAGGTATTGCTAAGGTTTTCAATATGATCGTCCTTGGTGGTTTCCTTAAACTGAAACCTATTGTTGGAAGCGAGTTTATCCATAAAGGTCTCGAGAAATCTCTCCCCGCTCGTCACCACGCCCTCATTCCTCAGAATGAAGAGGCTATTGAGCTTGGAAAGAGCCTTATAGAGCCAGTTTTCACACTTTAATATAGTAGTTGAAACTGATTTATGATAGGCTGTACGCAGTTGCGTACAGCCTATTATAGATTACATGGAAGGCTATATATTATGTCGATTTATAAGATATAGAAAATGAAGCAAACGACTTTGTGTTATCTTGAGCGCGGCGGCCAGTATTTGATGCTACATCGTGTTAAAAAACAAAACGATGCCTCGCACGATAAGTGGATAGGGGTAGGAGGGAAGTGCGAAGGCGACGAGAGTCCCGATGAGTGTATGCTGCGCGAGGTACGAGAAGAGACAGGTCTCGATATTGTTTCGTGGCGTTATCGTGGTATAGTCACTTTCATTTCCGACATTTGGCCATGCGAGTACATGCATCTCTTCTCGGCTGACCGCTGGGAAGGTAAAGAAACCGATTGCGACGAGGGAGATTTGGAATGGATTGACAAAGAACGTCTTTTCGACCTCACCTTGTGGCCTGGTGACCGGATCTTTCTTCGTCTTATAATGGATCCTGCGCAACCTTTTTTCTCCCTTAAATTGGTTTATAAGGGCGATGATTTGGTCGCTGCTAAACTTGATGGTAAAGAACTGCAGGTATAGAGGCGTATAAGTTGGTTTTACTTTATAGAGCAAAAAAAACACCGAAATTTCTTTCGGTGTTTTTTATTCTAGAAGAGGGCTCGAGCTTATTCAGCATTGATGATTGCTTTGTGGACAGCGTTCCAGCCAGCAGCATTCAGACCCCAGTTGTTCGTGGAGTTCTTGTTGCCCTGAACTCTCACTTTTCTTCTTTTAACCTTTTTGTTAGCATTGATACCCATGATTCACTATGTTTATTTGTTTTTAATTCTTTGATTTGTAGATTTGTATAAGCGTATTGCTTGTTGAAAATGTTTTGCAAAATTAAATCAAATATTTTAATCTGACAAATAATTTTTTGTTTTTTTGAAATATTTAATTGTTTTTATGCTTCGAGGTGTTCTTTGCGCAGTAGATCGTTTACTGTTTTTACGGGATTGAATGTGGCCAAAGGAACCTCGACAAATAGAGTAATCCATTCAGACATTGCACCATTCCAAAGTCCTGGCAGTTCTTGTGATTTGACGGTTGTGGCGCCTTTGGTTTTCTTGCTAATGAATCCTGTTGCGGGATCGATGTAGCGTTTGAGGTCGTATCTGTTGCCACGATAGTCTCTGGTTCCACATACGAGGTCGACGGGGTTGAAGTGGGTTGCGGAATTGAGTATGGATTCCTGAGACTCTTCTTTGCGATTGATCTGTGCTGTTTCAACGACCTGGAGACTGGTGTCGCGGAAAGAGCTTTTGGCGAAGAATGGGCCGCCGCCAGGTTCTCCTTGATTCTTGACCATGCCGCAGATGCGGATTGGGCGATAGAGGGCTTTGCGGAGGGCTTTTTTCCATGTGTTGATGGATTCGTGGTGGCCAACGGTGAAATGAAGTTTTTCTACGATGAAGGTCTCTATTTCGCGCAGTTTCTTTTCGGATGGTTCTTTTTTAAGTTCCTCGATGTATTGGAACATTTTGGATTGGAGTTCGAGCATCATGCCGGCAAGAGCCTGTTTGTAGACGATGGTTGTGTGTTTCATCCAGTCGGGCACAACGTTGTCTATATTCTTTATAAATATAATGTCGGCTTTGCATTCGTGTAGATTCTCGATCAATGCGCCATGACCTCCTGGGCGGAATGTCAATTTGCCATTTTCGTCACGTATGGGCTCGTTGTATTCGTCGACTGCGATGGTGTCGGTGTAATGTTTTTGTTCCGAGAAGGTTATGTTGAGTTTGATTCCTAGTTGGGATTCGTATTTCTCTTTTACTTCGGCCACTTTTTTGCGGAACAAAGGTCTGTGCTCGGGCGATACGGTGAAATGCAGGTTGACTTGGCCGTCGCTGTTGCAAGCGTATTCGGCGCCTTCTACTATGTGTTCCTCCAAGGCGGTGCGGGAGGTGTCGCCATAGCGGTGAAATTTGAGCAATGCTTTGGGTAGGACGCCGTAGCCTAAGTATTGCTCTTTGAGGAGATAGTTGATTACGGTGGTGAAATCGCCTCGATCCATGTAGTCGCCAAAATCGAGGTGTGATTTTTCCATGCAATCTTTCAGGTCCTCGAAGAATGCAAAGCTGCGAATGTGCTGTAAGAAATCTTTGACAGAGGGGAATTCTTTCTCGAAATTTCGGGCCACTCCGAAATAGGTTGACGAAAAGGCGTAAAGATCTTTGAACATGCGTGATGCGGCGCCTGAGGCCGGCACGAACTTCATTATTTTTTTGCCTTTCGACTTGTTTTTATATACTTTGGAGTAGTGGTCAATTTCTTTGTCGCTAAGACGTATAATGCCTCCGTTTTCGACAGTGGCGGCTTCGTTTAGTTTGGTTTTAGGGAAGCCGTTGCGAAAGTTTTCAATCTGTTTTTCGACTTCTTCGGGCGTAATGCCCATGCTTGCAATTTGTTGCAAGTCTTGTTCGGTGAATGTCAATGCCATTTCGAATCAAGTTGTATTATCGTAGCACGCGGATTATTTCCGATTCCAGATTGATGGTTGCTGATACTGTTTCGCCCTCTTTTAAGCGTATGGTATTGTTTCCTTTACGGTAGCAATAGAAGCGGTCTTTGGTGTAAACGCTGTCATAGCCAGTTTCGTATGTGGCTGCGACATTGAAGATGGCGGGGGCTGAGAATACGGTTTCGTATCTGCCGGCGTTGTCAGTGTAACCTTGGGCATTAACATAGCTGCTGTCGATGTCAATTTTGATAAAAACACCCGGCATTGGCTGCTTTGTTAACTCGTCAAGCACTGTGATTTCAACATAACAATTTGTGTCTTTGTCGCAGGCTCCAAAGAAAAAAACTGAAAATCCGCCTATTAAAATAAGGCATGCTAAGGCTAAAATTTTTTTCTTCATAAATTTTGATTTGTTTCCGTTCTATAACGATTTTTTTCACTATTTTTGCAATGCAAAATTAATAATTTTATACGTTATGAAAATAAAAAAAATAACTTTTTTATTGCTTTTTTTTGGCGCACTATTCTCATGTCAGTCGCAACATTCTGATAGTAAGGTTTCTAAGGTAGAAAAGAAGTATTATGTATTGATTGAAACTTCTTATGGAAATATGACTGTTGAGCTCTATAATGAAACTCCTCAACACCGTGATAACTTTCTTAAATTGGTAAATGAGGGTTTTTATAATGATCTTCTTTTCCATCGTGTGATTAACGGTTTTATGATTCAGGGAGGAGATCCCAATTCGCGTGACGCTAAACCTGGCGCTCCTCTTGGCAATGGGAATCTTGGATATACGGTTCCCGCTGAGTTTGTCAAGGGATTGATTCATAGAAAAGGCGCTCTTGCTGCCGCTCGTCAGGGTGATATGGTTAACCCGACAAAGGCTTCCTCTTCATGTCAGTTTTATATTGTTCAGGGTAATGTGTGGACGAATGATATGCTTCAGATGATGTCGCAGCGTATGGGCAAGACTTTTGACCAGCAGCAGATTGATGTTTATACAACGGTAGGTGGCACACCTCACCTTGATTATGACTATACTGTTTTTGGCCAGGTTGTTGAGGGGCTTGATGTTATTGACAAGATTGCTGCCGTGAATTGTGACCCTGCAACTAATCGTCCTTTGGAAGATGTTAAAATGAAAATATCTGTTCTGAAACGCTAATGTTTATTTTTAGTTATAGTTTTGATTCCATGGTGTTTGATTTAAGGAATTAATTGTAACGCACCATTGAATCGAGATAAAAATCATATCGAAGAATATTGTAAAAATAAAGTAATGCTTAGTAAAATTGAGAATATTATTCGTGACATCCAATTGGCTTCGGTAGGTAAGACCGATGACAAATTGGCTGAAATTGAGCAATTCCGTATCAAATATCTTGGTAAGAAGGGTATTATTAGTGAATTGTTCGAGCAATTTAAATCTTTGCCTGCTGACCAGAAGAAGGAGACGGGTCAGGCACTTAATAGATTGAAAAATATCGCCCAATCTCGTATTGAGGAGTTCAAGCAGTATGTTGAGAATGATGTGAAATCGGAGCATACTGTTGACTTGACACTTCCTACTGACTATTCGGAGGTGGGGAGCCGTCATGTGTTGTCGGTGGTGATGAATGAGATAATAGAGATTTTTTCGCGTATAGGTTTTACCGTTGCCGAATCGGTAGAGATAGAGGATGATTGGCATCTTTTCTCGGCTCTCAATTTTCCTCATGATCATCCGGCACGCGATATGCAGGACACTTTCTTTGTTGAGAAGGAGGAAGGGAAGCAGGAGGTGGCTCTGCGTACTCACACGTCGTCGGTGCAGGTTCGTGTTATGGAGAACAACAAGCCTCCTATTCGCATAATAGCTCCGGGGCGTGTTTTTCGTAATGAGGCTATTTCTGCCCGTGCCCATTGTATTTTCCATCAGGTGGAGGCTCTTTATGTGGACAAGAAGGTTTCGTTTGCCGACTTGAAACAGACGTTGCTGTATTTTGCGAAGGAGATGTTTGGCGAGGATACAAAAATTCGTTTAAGACCATCCTATTTCCCGTTCACAGAGCCTTCGGCGGAAATGGATATTTCTTGCAATATATGTGGCGGTAAGGGTTGCAATATTTGTAAAGGCACGGGTTGGCTTGAGATACTGGGATGTGGTATGGTAGATCCCAATGTTCTTGAGTCGTGTGGCATTGATAGCAAGGAGTATAGCGGTTTTGCCTTGGGAATGGGTGTTGAGCGAATGGCGATGCTGAAATATCAGATTAGAGACCTCCGTCTTTATTTTGAGAACGACCTTCGTTTCTTGCGTCAGTTTGACTCTATTGTATAAGTCTTAATTGTCTCATAGCATGGCTTTTATCGAGATTGAAAATATGGAATTCTATGCCTTTCATGGCTGTTTTGCCGAGGAGGCAAAGATTGGTACCAATTTTCGTGTCGATTTGCGGATGCAGTTGGATACGTCGAAGGCGCAAAGGACTGATAACATAGACGATACTGTTAGTTATCTTGATGTTTACCAGACGGTGAAAAAGCAGATGGCTATTCCGTCGCATCTGTTGGAGCATGTTGCTGACAGAATTGCGACGGCAATACTTGATGATTTTTTGTCTATTGCTGCTGTAAGTGTCAAGGTTACAAAGCTTAATCCTCCATTGGGGGGTAAGATGTACGGAGTAAGTCTTACTATAGATAAATCCCGCTCGTGATAGGCGGGATTTTTTTTATATTTTAATCGGTCATCAGGCCGATTTTTTTTCTCTTTTTGACGGCTATGAGTCCGCTATGAGTCCGCTAAAGGTACTATAAAAGGTGCTGGATGATAGTACGACATTGTAGGATGTTGAGGGGTGAAAAAATGGAATATCAATGGAGAGGAAAGAGTTTTTTCTTTTCTTGATGTTAAATGAGTAGGAGAATTATTTTTTTAGCTATATATCTTGTCTACAGTTTGTTGTTCTCAAAAAAACTATAGTAGTTAGGCTTGTTGTTGTCGTCGATTCCCACAATGATGTGGTCGAGCAGAGGGATTTTCAATATTTCGCCAGCGTTTTTAATATTTTCGGTAAGTCTGATGTCGGTTTTGCTAGGCTCGACAACTCCTGTTGGATGGTTGTGAGCTACAGCGATGGCGACGGCGTTTTTCTCTAGCGCGGTGTGAAATATACGACGTATGTCGACCAAAGTCTCCGATATTCCTCCAGAGCCGATGCGTTGCTTAAATATGATTTTCTTTTTGATGTTTAAGTAAATTGCCCAAAACTCTTCGACAGGAAGGTCGATAAGAGAGGGGCTGATATACTTGAACAAGTCGTCGGAGTTTCTCATGTAGTATTCTTTTCGTTCGTTGTCCTCCCTTAGCATGCGGTAGCCAAGTTCCAATGCGGCAATGATGGTTACGGCCTTGGCTTCGCCCATTCCTTTGAATCCGTTTGTTAATTCTTTGATTCCAAGACGAGATAGCATCGATAAGTTGTTGTCGTAAGCGCTCAGTATGTCTTTGGCCAAACCGACTGCGCTTTGACCGATAGAGCCGCTTCCGATGAGGATTGCCAACAATTCAGCGTTGCTGAGCTCTTTTTTTCCTTTTGCGATTAATTTTTCTCTTGGACGGTCCTCTTCCGACCAATCTTTCAGGGTGTTGTTTTTCTTGGTAACTGTTTGCATGTATGATTTTTGTATATTATTTTCGCGTTAAGTGATAGCGCTGGATGATAGATGTCTAGAAAATGCAAATTTACTAATTTTTTTCTAATTGGTGTTGTTTTCCCTTGTCGAGTGTAATGTTCTGTATGTCTGTATTCTTTGAGTGCTTTGATTCTTGTTTGCCAGAATTCAAGTGATTTCATTGAGAGAGGTTTTGAGGATTGCTGATTTGGTATGGTTGTGCGGGATTTTTAAGGTTTAAAAAATGAACATAACTCAACTCTTGATTTCGAGTGTATTATATATTGTTTAATTAATATTTGTTCATTTTTTTTAGAAATATGTTGTTGTGTCAATAAAATTTCTTATTTTTGCATGTTCAAAATGTAGAAATATAATAAAATTAATTAATACTTAAGAAATGCAGAATAAAGGACTTATCAGATTTTTGGCGATCTGCTTTGTGCTAGTTTGTCTATTCCAATTGTCTTTTTCTTTTGCGACAAAGAAGATAGAGAACAAGGCCAAAACGCGCGCTGAATTGTATGTGGAAAGTGAAAAAGGTAAGAGCGATATTGCTTATTGTGTCAATAAGCATGGCAACAGCGATTTGTCGGCTGCCGAGCTCAAGAATTTAACTTCTATTGTCACTGACTCCATTAGGAATGCCAAGGTAACATATTTTCTTGATTCCATGGCAAATGAAAAGGTTTGGATGGGCTTTACTTACAGAAAGTGCCAGGCTCGTGAAATCAATCTTGGTCTTGACCTTAAGGGTGGTATGAACGTCATGCTTGAGGTGTCGACTGTTGACGTTGTCAAGGCTCTTGCAAACTACACCAACGATCCTGTTTTCAACCAAGCTATAGAATTGGCTCTTAAGAATCAGGAGAAGGCTGTAAACGAGGATTTCGTTACTCTTTTCTATGACGCTATTCGTTCGATCAACCCCAATGTGAGCTTGGCAGGATATTTCAGTGGCCAGCTTAATGGTACGACATTGCGTGATGACAACAATACGATTATTTCGAAATTGCGCGAGGAGACCAGCAGCGCTTATGACAGAACTTATGAGATTCTTCGTAAGCGTATTGATAAGTTTGGAGTTGCTCAACCTACCATTCAGCGTCTGCAGGCTTCGGAGAGAATCCTTGTTGAGCTTCCTGGTGTTAAAGATCCCCAGCGTGTGCGTAAGCTTTTGAAAGGTACTGCTCAGCTTGAGTTTTGGGCAACCTATAGCGGTGACATGAGTGATCCTCGTCTTGCCGGTGAGTATAACCGTGTTGTCAGCTACCTTTCTGCAACGGATGAGTACATTGCTTCGCGCAACAATTTGTCGGCAACAAACGATTCTGTTGTTTCCGACTCGGTTGCAACTGACAGCGCTGCTGTTAATAATGCTCCTGCTAACAATGCTCTTGCTTCTGATCCCCAGAGCGAGCAGTATCGTAAGGATCATCCTCTGATGTCTCTTATGGCTCAGTATAAGGGTCAGCCTCTCTATCCTCCTATTGTTTTCAGAGCTGCTGAGGCCGACACCGCCGCTGTCAACAGAATGATTGCCGATGGTATTAAGGCTGGTAAAGTCAACGCTCGTGAGGTGAAGTACCTGTGGTCGGTGAAACCTGTCGAGGAGAATACCAATATCTATGAGCTTTATGCAATCAAGATAGAGGATTTTGACAGAAATACCAATCTTCCTAAAGCTAAACTTGATGGTAGTGTTATTTCTGATGCTCGTCAGGATTTCAGCAACACAGAGGGCAATGAGATTTCGATGACCATGAAGTCGGATGGTGCTCACGCTTGGAAGAACATTACGCACGATAATGTGGGCAAGTGTGTCGCCATTGTTCTTGACGATGAGGTTTATTCAGCACCACGTGTCAATGGTGAAATCGCCGGTGGCCGTTCGTCGATCACAGGTAATTTTACTCTTGAGGAGGCTAAGGACCTGGCGAACGTTTTGAAGTCGGGTAAGTTGCCTGCACCTGCGCGCATTGTTCAGGAGGCTGTTGTTGGACCTTCTCTTGGTCAGGAGTCGATCCACAAGGGACTTGTGTCATTTGTGCTTGCATTTATAATAGTACTTATATATATGGTGGTGTTCTACAATCGTGCCGGTTGGGTTTCGGTAGTAGCTCTTATCACTAATGTGTTCCTTCTGATGGGTGTCCTTGCTTCGATTGGCGCCGTACTAACGCTGCCTGGTATTGCGGGTATTGTGCTTACTATGGCTATGGCAGTGGATGGTAACGTCATTATCTACGAACGTATCAAGGAAGAGCTGCGCGCTGGCAAGAGCGTCGCAAACGCTGTTGAGGAAGGTTTCAAGAATGCTCTTTCGGCAATTATCGATGGTCAGGTGACAACATTCTTGCTGGGTCTTGTTCTTATACTTTTTGGTTCGGGCACCATCCAGGGTTTTGCTGTTACTCTCTGTATCGGTATTGTCACCTCGTTGTTCACTAGTATCTTCATCACCCGTCTTGTTATTGACTGGATGTTGAATCATAAGAAGAAGATTAATTTCTCATTCAGTTTCACAGAGAACTTCATGCGTGACGCCAAATTTGATTTCATGGGCAAGCGCAAGGTGTTCTACATTATAGCGTGCGCCGCTATTGTGATTTGCCTTGCCGGTATTGGTATCCGTCATTTGGGACTTGGTATTGACTTTACTGGTGGCCGTACATATGTTGTGCGTTTTGATCAGGATGTCAATGTTGTTGATGTTCGCTCCAGCCTTGCCACTCAGTTTGATGAGGCTCCTGAGGTGAAATCATATGGCCCCAACAATCAGGTTAAAATCACCACAAATATTGTTGCTTCGGATTATTACGAGGCTTATCGTGCCGCTCATAATCTCTCGGCTGCTGACACTATCAGTGATGAGATGGTTATCAATGAGAAGTTGTTTGAGGGAACCAAACAATATTTTGGCAAGACTGACGATGGAAAAGAGATTACCATGAGCCAGTTTGCCAGTGCAGAGGATTATCCCTATGGTATTATTCAGTCGGAGCAGGTTGAGGCAACTATGGCTACCGATATGAAACGTTCGTCGATTCTTGCTGTCCTTGGCGGTTTGCTTGTGATTTTCGCATACATAGGCATACGTTTCAAGAGCTGGCGTTTCGGTGTTGGTAGTGTGGCAGCTTTGACACACGATACTATTTTGATTATAGGTATGTTTGCATTGCTCAGAGGTTTGCTCCCGTTCAGCCTTGATGTTGACCAGTCATTCATCGCAGCTGTGCTTACTGTGATAGGTTACTCGATTAACGCCACGGTGGTTATCTTTGACCGTGTACGTGAAAACCGCACACTTTATCCCAAACGTGACCTTATCCAGCATATGAACGATGCTATTAATGCTACGTTGGCTCGTACCATCAACACTTCGGGTACGACATTCTTCACCCTTTTGATGATGTTTATCTTTGGCGGTGAGGTGATTCGTGGCTTTATCTTTGCTCTTCTTGTAGGTGTTCTGTGTGGTATGTTCTCATCGGTTTGCGTTGCTTGTCCGCTTGTATATGAGGTTAGCAAGAGACGTGAGCAGAAAAAACTTGCAAAACAGAACTAGTCCTATACTATTTATTATATAGCGAATTGACACGATGGATTTCGTTGAGATCATAATAACAATAGCCATACTAGCAGTGGGTAGCCTTCTTGGGAGCTCAAAAAAAGATTCCAAGAAGGTTGCTCCTAGCCAGGCACCGGGACGAAAGCCTCAGCAGGCTTCTGTACCGGGTGGCTTGTTTAAGGACTTCGGTCAGAATGATCTCGGCGATGAGAAAGTCTCTAGCAGCAAAAGACAAAGAAAGCAAAGTAATAGAGACTCTCTTGGTCAGGAGTTTTTCTCGTATGAGAGTGCGGCCACAGAGATGGAGTCGCAATCGAGTATGAATAGAGGAAGTATATTTGACATTGAGTCTGCAGAAAAAGGGACAGAGTCGGTGCTTGACGAGCCATTTGATTTAAGGAAGGCAGTCATATACCAGACCATAATGAATCGCGTGTCATAACATCGCCATAGTTATAATGAATAAAATTAAATATAATAATTAACTCTCTACAAAAACAACAAGTATGTTTAGAAAGGTACTACTAACAATCGGGCTGCTATTGATTGCTCAAGTAGCTGTCTTTGCACAAGGTACCATGAAAGGTACTATCACCGACGAAAAAACAGGTGAGGGCCTTATTGGTGCCAACGTTGTTGCAAAGCAAGGTGGCCAAATTATTGCCGGTGGCCGTACTGACTATAATGGTGATTATACCATTAAGGGTCTTCAAGTCGGTAAATACGAAATCGAGGTTTCGTATATGGGCTACACGACTATTAAAACCGAAATCACTGTTAAGGCATCTGGTTACACTGTCTACAATGAAAAGATGACAAAGTCAGGAGCCACGCAGTTGAAAGACGTTATCGTCAAGACACAAAAGGTTCCTGTGATTGAAATCGGTACACCCGAGACAGGACAGCGCCTCTCTGCCGAAGATATTGGCAAAATGCCGGCCAACTCCGTTGATGGTATTGTCGCCGCAGTCGCCGGTGTCGGATATAGTGATGGCGGTACAGGAACGGCTCGTGGTGAGGAAGGCATGGTTCAACAGGTGGGTAACGTGCGTACTCGTACTGGTGTCCATGTTCCTAAGGAAGCTATCGCTGAAATCCAGGTTGTGCTTGGTGGTACTCCTGCCAGTATCGGTGAGGCTATCGGTGGTACACAGATTATCACCCTCAAACCGCCAGAGTCAAAGTTCAAAGGCTTGGTGAAATACGAAACTTATCTTGACTATCGTCTTTATAACAACCTTGTTGTTTATTTGACTGGTCCTATTGCAAAGATAGCCATTAAGGATGATAATGGTAACCCCACAGGTTCACGTACATTCCTTGGTTTCCGTTTTACTGGCGACGCAACTTATACAAAGTTTGCTTATTACCGTGCCAAAGACGGTCGCTATCGTGTTGTTAACGATGAATTGGTTCAGCAGATTGAGCAAAACCCAATTGTTTTTGACCCTGTAACATACACGGTCAACTATGCTGCTGAATATCTCCGTGATGATGACTTTGTTGAGATTACCCGTCCTAATGCAAAGAATTATTATGCTAGTAAAGATCGTGAAGCCGATTTCGGTAGCTACTCTATCGCAATGCAGGCAGCTCTTGACTTCCGCTTCACCGAGTTGACATCACTTGTTATTACTGGAGACTATTATTATGTAAGCCAGCCAAACACAAGTCTCAGCTATTTCCCATTGAGCCTTCATAACGCTGCCAATGGTGTTCAGAAGCAACAAAACTTCGTGATCACCGCCGACTTCACCCAGCGTTTCAAAGATCCGGAACCCGTAAAGGATGAGAGCAATCCCGATGCCAAATCGGAACCTGCTGTTTCGAAGGTTATGTACAACATCACTGCTATGTACAACCGTTTGAGCAGCCGTGCATACAATGAAAAGTTTGGTGACGATGTTTTCAAATACGGACATATCGGTGTTTTTGAAAGAACACAGACTCCTTCGTATGAAATTCGTTCCGATTATGACTATCATGGGACAACACAGGCTGCGCTTGTACAGAATAGCTGGATTGAGAATTCGAATTTTGTCGCTCCCTCGGAGTACAACCCCATCTTGGCCAACTATACCAGCCAGTTATTCTCAATTCCTACGTTGCTGCCTTACTTGACTACTTTCGATGGTATCCGTCAGTTCAATGGTCTTGTCAATGGTTCGTATCCTTCCAATGTTTATAGCCTCTTCCAGAATGTTGGTGTTCAGAACTCCTCATATTCCAAGTCTGAAAATAATTATTACTATGTACAGGCTAAGGCTGCCGCAACCATCAAGAAACATGACCTTGAAATCGGTTTCCAGTATGACCACTACACCAGTGCATACTATGGTCTTTCAGCATACTCACTTTGGACCCTCATGCGTCAGTCAGCCAATGCTCATATCACTCAGCTTGACTTTACAAGACCTATTGAGCACTTTGATAACTCAATCCTCGTTGTCGACTATGCACGTTTGAACGGTGGTGGACAGACCACATTTGACGAGTCACTCCGTCGCGCCCTTGGTTTGGATGTCAACGGTACCGATTGGCTTGACATTGACCGTTACACTCCCGATCAGTATAATGAATTTGGTGGTATCAGCATGTTCTCGGCCAACGAGCTGTTCAACAGCGGTAACCAAATGGTTAGCTACTATGGCTATGACCACACTGGTGAGAAGTACAACAGCAGAGCGTGGAGTCTTGACGACTTCTTTGATCCAGTAAGCCGTGGACACAAGAATTACCAATACCTGCCCGCATTTGCACCTATCTATGCTGCCGGATATATCCAGGATAAGTTCTTCTTCCAGGATCTTATCTTCAACGTTGGTGTCCGTGTTGACTACTTTGATGGTAACCAGATGGTACTTAAGGATCCCTATCTGCTTTATGAGTCCTATACTGTTGGCGACCTTCAGAAAGGATCAGCTCTGTACAATACCAGCCTCTCTGGCAACGCTTTCCCGTCAGCTGTTCAGGAAGACTGGGTAGTTTATGTTGATGACGCTAGTGCCACAACACCTACTATCCGTGGTTATCGTGATGGTAACATTTGGTACAATGCCGACGGTGTTCAGGTTTCAACACCTAACGCAATCTCTGGAGAATCTGGTAAACCTACTCCTTATCGTACCAAAGGTGAGGGTGGTGGACAACAGATTGCTACCATTGGTAACGGAAGCGGCAACCGTATTTCCTCGAACGCATTCAAGGATTACGAGCCCCAGATTGTTCCGATGCCTCGTATTGCATTCTCATTCCCTGTTAACGATATGTCACAGTTCAAGGCCAACTACGACATTATCGCCCGTCGTCCTTCTTCGGGTTGGCAGGCTGACTACCTCAGCTATCTTTTCATGAGCCAAGTGTCGGGTTATATCAACAACCCCAACTTGAAACCTGAGCGTATCACCAACTATGAGCTCGGTTTCCAGCAGGCACTTAACAAAGACAAGACCGCTGCTCTTAGCATTTCAGCATACTATAAGGAGACTCGTGACCTTATCCAGATTACCCAGTATGCCGGTGCTGACCCCAACAGTAACTACTACTCGTATGACAACCTCGATTTCAAAACCATCAAAGGTTTCTCACTTTCGTTTGATATGCGTCAAAGCGCAAATGTCCGTATCAACGCCAACTATACTCTCCAGTATGCAGAAGGTACTGGTTTGACCTCAACAACCATGTCCGAACTTATAAAGGAAGGTTACACCACTCTTAAGATGCTCAATCCTATTGCCGACGACCGTCGTCACGAGTTTAAAGCAAATGTAGACTATCGTCTTGGACCTAAGGAAGGTTGGCATTATACCCGCAGTGTTAAGGATTCCGATGGCAATCTTCGTAAGAAAGATGTTTATCCTTTCCAGAACTTCGGTATCAACTTCCTCGCCGTTGCCCAGTCGGGTCGTCCATATACCCGTCAGTTCAGCAACACACAGAAAACCATCGTAGGTAGCTACCGTGGTGCTCGTATGTCTTGGGGCTTCTATTTCGACGTTGTTGTCGACAAGACATGGCCTATCGAAATCAAGACAGAGAAACGTAGTCGTCCGACTATGCTCAACGCAGCTATCACTGTTACCAACCTCTTCGACATCAGAAATGTCACTGGCGTATTCAATGTCACTGGTAACCCCACCGACGACGGTTATTTGACCGACCCCGAGACCCAGTCTGTAATCAACGCATGGCTCGATCCTCAGTCATATCGTGACATGTATACAATCATGCTAAACAATAACTACTGGAACTACTCTTCACCAAGACGTATCCGTGTCTCGTTGACTTACAGCTTCTAATCTTCCTTAATCTTGAAAAATTAATAAGAGATGAAAAATATATTTATTAAAACAGTCTTATTGGCTTTCCTGTTCTCATCGACAGTGGGAACAGCTGTAGCGCGCGAGTGCACTACCTGCAAAAAGCCGTCCTCAAAGAAGGCTGCTGTGCAGTCGAAGGCTGCCGTGTGTAAGCGTGCTCAGAGTACCGCTGAGTTGAACGTGAACAACGTTCGCGCTCTTATCAACGGTTACGGCAATATGTGGTATGACGGCAGCATTACTCAGTACCATGTTCCTAAAGATGGTACTTCGACTCCCCTATATTGTGCCGCTCTTTGGATTGGTGGTACTGACGTCAACGACCAGTTGCGTCTTGCCGCTTTACGTTTTGGTTCCGAAGGTGACGATTATTGGCCGGGTCCTCTTACCATCGATGGTACTGCAGACGTAACAGTCGAGGTATGTAACTACTACGACCGTCACTTTAAAATCACCCAGGCAGAAGTCGAGAATTTCAGACAGATGTTTGACTATTCCCAGCATCCTCCTGTACCCAATGAAAAATATCACGAGGATCAAGTGTCTCAGGTAATCAAAGAATGGCCTGCTCATGGTGGTTTCCCCAACCAGTCGCACTATCTGGCTCCTTTCTTTGATGCCGATGGCGATGGTGAATATCACTATCAGAATGGTGACTATCCTTACTATGATTTTGATAATGAACTGTGTCCACGAACCTTGAAGGCAAAACTTCAACCTGGTGAGACTTATGTTCCTTTCAAAACCATGGAGGATTCACTTGGTATCGTAAGTGGTGGTCTTTTGAGTGACCAGGTTCTCAAAGGCGACCAGACCATTTGGTGGGTTTTCAATGATATGGGTAACTCTCATACAGAGTCGGGTGGACAGCCTATTGGTCTTGAAATTCGTGCTCAGGCTTTTGCTTTCTCGACGAACGACGAGATTAACAACATGACTTTCTACACCTACGAAATTATTAACCGTTCTGTTTACGAACTTCGCAACACCTATTTCAGCCAGTGGGTTGACCCAGACCTCGGTTATGGCTATGACGACTATATCGGATGCGATGTCAAGCGTGGTCTTGGCTATTGCTACAATGGTAAAGATGTCGATGGTCCTGGTACTGGTGCTTATAGTGGAATTCCTCCTGCAGTTGGTATCGACTTCTTCCAAGGACCTTATATGGATCCTGATGGTAAGGACAATCCCAAAATCGATATCGACAAGATGCGTATTCATTATAGCGAGAAACTTGCCAACTACTGGATTCCAACTGAGAACAAATACGATACCATTCGTTTGACCGATGATGCTGACCTTTATTATCCTTTGGCTTGGTATTTTGTACCTGACGACTCGGTAGGAAACTGTGCCATCAATGGTGTCAACTTTGGTAACAATATTATCGATGACGAACGTTTTGGTATGCGCCGCTTCGTTTATTACGAGAATGGTACATCCAATACTAATGGCGAGCCTTCAAAAGCTACCGACTATTACAACTACCTGCAAGGTTTCTGGAAAAATGGTGCCCACATGAAATTTGGTGGTAACGCTATTGCAACAGGAACTTCTAGTCTCAATTGCGACTTCATGTTCCCCGATGATAGTGACCCACTCTATTGGGGTACTAATGGTGTCCGTCCTGACGAAGAGTTCCATCCCGATGACTGGACCGAGGTTACTTCTGGCGAAAACGTATCTCCGGGAGACCGTCGTTTCATGCAGTCAGCAGGTCCCTTCACCCTTAAACCAGGTGCTGTTAACTACATTACCGTAGGTATTCCTTTTGCACAGGCATCTTCTGGTAACCGTTGGACTTCTGTTACCCTTCTTCGTGAAATTGATGACGTATGCCAGTCGCTATTCGAAAACTGCTTCAAGGTCCTCGATGGTCCCGATGCTCCTACACTTGTAGTTCAGGAGATGAGCAACGAGGTCATCCTCTATATCACCTATGAGAATCCTTCATCAAACAACTATGGCGAATCCTACGACCAAGAGGATAACTCCATCCTTAAATCGTATGCTCCTGAACTTCGCCGCTACAAATTCGAAGGTTACCAGATCTATCAGCTTGTCGATGCCAACGCTTCTGTCACCGACATTGGAGATGAAACCAAGGCACGTTTGGTTTATCAGTGCGACATCGAGAACTACTACGATGATACCGCTGCCAACCCAACCCTCCCTATCGCCAAGCTTGTCAACTACACATCCAACTCGGCAACTGGTTTGTTGACTGGTACTATCATGGTTAATGGTTCCAACACTGGTATCAAGCACGTTGTACGCGTCACCAATGACCAGTTTGCAAGTGGTACTCATACCAACCTTGTCAATAATAAAGAATACTATTATGTTTGTATAGCTTATGCTCACAACCGTTACAAAGAGTATTCTCAGACCGATCCTACCAAACTTGATGGTCAGAAAGAGCCTTATCTTGCTGGTCGTAAGAATGAGTATGGTGGAACTATCACTCCTGTTGTTGCTAAGCCTCATGATCCTTCAGCTGAAAACGGTGGTACCATTGTCCAAGCCACTTATGGTATGAGTCCTAACATTACACGTCTTGAAGGTTATGGTAATGGTGGCAATGTTCTTCGTTTCACCGAAGAGTCTCTTGTTGAGCTTATGGGTGAAAAGGGTCAAACTGGCAAGGCTCCGGGTAACTTCTCAGAAAACACCGCTGCAGGTAGCTATTCTGCAAACATGCAGAATCCTTGCCTCATAGCCAATCCTGTTTACGAGCAGAACTATGGTCCTATCAATGTTCGCATTATTGACCCACTTAATGTAAAACAAGGTCAATTCAAGATTCAGTTTGACGGCTCAAGTGATTCCTCAAGATGGGTTATCTCAACCGTTGACGGTTCTCCTTTGTATGACAATGTATATACCGATACTGCTGATTTCGCCATCAATCGTTACAATGAACAATTGTTCCTCGATCTTGGTATAGCTGTTGCCATCACCAATCCTAAGCCTGTGGCTACCGCACTTAACGTTGTTTCCTCACTTGGTCAGGTTTCAGTTCGCGACGGTTTGATTAACGATGGAACCCTCCTTTCTGCCACAATGACCTTTGCTGACAACAATCATCAATGGCTTGATGGTATCCGCGACAATGACAATTCAGCTATTTCCAACTGGATTCGAAGCGGTAACCAATATGCTGCTTCCAGTGCATCTGTTTTCCGCGACAGAGGTACTGATTTCACCACTGCAGATGAACAATATCTTGATGAAGACTACTACAAACTCGTTCGTAATAACGAGCTTAACCGTACAGAGTCTTACGCTGTCGATAAACTTCAGACCTATGAGAAGGTTATCGGAGGTCTGTGGTCTCCTTATGGTCTTGTTTCAACTCGCGAGTATCACCCAGGTTTCTCGTTCCGCTATTTCCTCTCCGATCAACATGTTCTCGATTCAATCGGATCGTCAAGTAACAAGTCATACTACAAGAACCTTCGTTATACTATGTTGACATCCAACAACAAGTCAATCATGTTCAACGATATGTCCAAGCTTCCTAGCGTCCGCGTAGTCCTCACCTCCGATCAGTCGAAGTGGACTCGTTGCCCCGTCCTTGAGATGTGCGACGATTACACACAGGCCGAAGGCAATGCTCGCCGCTTCCAGCTTCGTAAACACAAATCTATTGACAAGAATGGTGACACCACTTCAGCAGCAGGTGTTTCAGAGAATCCCAACGATGCAAACTACATCTCTGATTACGGTATGGGTTGGTTCCCTGGTTATGCTATCAACCTCTCAACCGGTGAGCGTTTGAACATCATGTATGGTGAAGATTCTCGTTACGTTCAGTTCAATGGTCGCGACATGATGTGGAATCCTGTCAGCACTCTCACTGTTGGCTCATCCAACTATATTATGGGTGGTCGTCACTACATCTATGTTATGAACGCCATTAGCCAAGAGTTCCCCTACTATCACCAGCCACGTGAGAACTACATCAAGATGGAGTACAAATCACCTTCTTACGATGCTGGTCGTTGGGCAGTTCGTATGCTGCGTTCTCTTGACCACTTCTTCACTACCAAGAACACCGAGTTTAACCAAGGTCTTCTCAAATACGAAGGTTCGAAGTATATCGTTCCTATGCGTGACTCCGCAGCCTTCTTGTTCTCAACTGTTGCCTGGGTTAACATGCCTCGCGTTGTTGAAAACATCAACAATCCTAAGAACATACCTTGCGATGTTACCATCGACATCAACGTGAACAACCACTATGGTCAGTACTATGGCAACAATGGTACTCGTCCTGAGAATGCAGGTCTCACCACTACCAATGGTAACAACCCAATGTACATGTTTGAACTCACTCCCGACATCGTCACTTTGACTCATGTCGCAGACAAGGACAACGCTCGTCAGAGCTTCAAGGATTCCATTATGGAAGCTATCAATGTTGTCCCCAACCCCTATTACAGTTACTCTGCTTATGAAACTAAGAGTCAGTTGGAAACCAAGGTACGCTTTATCAATGTTCCTGCCAACACTACTATCAAGATTTACACCGTTGATGGTACCCTTGTCAGATCATTCCCAAGCACACCTTCCAACACGACTACTTACGACTGGGATCTCCACAACCACAATGGTATTCCTATCGCCGGTGGTATGTACCTCATCCATTTCAGCACTCCTGGCATTGGAGAGCGTGTTGTTAAATGGTTCGGCACCATGCGTCCTGTTGATATGAGTGGCTTCCAGTTCTAATTATTCATCAATTAAAAACTTTGACAGAAATGAAAAGAATATTAAGTATATTGACTGTAATGGTTCTCACAGCGTCATTGTCGGCTCCTGCTTTTGCCGGCAACGACGACCGTAGAGGTACTGCAGGTGCTACGGAACTGCTCATTAATCCATGGGCACGCAGCTCCAGCTGGGGTGGTGTCAATACTTCCTGTGCACGTGGAATTGACGCATTCTTCTCCAACATTGCTGGCCTCTCTTTTGTTGAGAAAACAGAGTTCGTCTATACCAACACCATGCTTTATGGTGGTCGCAATGGTCTATCCAGTGGTGCCTCCATTAATGCTTTTGGTCTTGCTCTCCGTTTGGGTGACGCTGGTGTCCTTGGTGCCTATGTCGCAACCATGGGATTTGGTGACCTTTTTGTTACCACCGTTGAAAGCCCAGAACCTGGTAGCAATGGTACTATTTCACCAACCTATATGAATTTGAATGTGGCCTACTCCTATTCCTTCACCAACTCCATCCATGGTGGTGCTGTGTTGAAGGTTATCTCCGAGTCGACCGATAATGTGTCTGCTACTGGTGTTGCTATTGATGCTGGTATTCAATACCAAACCGGAGAAAATGATGAGCTCAAGTTCGGTATTTCTCTTAAGAACATCGGACCTGCTCTTGCTTTCAGTGGAACAGGTATGGCTTTCACCATGAACAATGCGGCTGGTAATGCCATGACCGTAGAGTTCCGTTCGGCAGAGATGGAGCTTCCCACATTACTCAACATTGGTATTTCCTATGACTTCCTCTTTGAGAAATGGAATCAGCGTCTCACCATTGCTGGTACATTCACTTCTAATGCATTCCTCCGCGACAACTTTGGTCTTGGTTTCGAGTATTCTCTTCTCGACCGTTTCCAGGCTCGCGCAGCATATGTATATCAGAAAGGAATGTTCACTCCAGACGACCGCACATCAAACAATGCAGGACTCTCTGCTGGTGGTTCTGTGATATTTCCCTTTGGCAAGGAGGGTAAGACAAGTCTCTCACTTGATTATGCTTACCGTTCGTCCTACACTCTTAGGGGTTCGCATTCAATCGGAGCTACCTTCAAGTTCTAAGAATAGACAATTAACATAGACTAAAGTAGGGAAAGGTCTTTTATGGACCTTTCCTACTTTTTACGCAAAACTCAAAATCAATTATCATGTCAGAAATAAAGTATTACAGCGAAGAGGGCCTTCAGAAGCTTAAGGATGAGCTCCATCATATGATTGCTTTCGACCGTCCTGCCGCTGCTGCTGCTATCGCTGAGGCTCGCGACAAAGGCGATCTCTCTGAAAATGCTGAATACGATGCAGCTAAAGAAGCTCAGGGGCATCTTGAGGCTCGTATATCAAAACTTCAGGATCTTATTGCCAATGCACGTTTGCTTGACGAATCCAAAATTGACACTTCCAAGGTACTCCTGCTTTCAAAAATAACCATCAAAAATGTTAAAAACAACATGAAGCAGGTCTACACTATTGTACCCGAAAGTGAAGCCAACCTCAAGAAAGGTCTAATTTCTGTTTCATCTCCTTTTGCCCAGGCGTTTCTGGGTAAAAAAGCCGGTGAAATAGTTCAGGTGGTTGTTCCTGCCGGAACAATGAACTTTGAGATTCTTTCTGTTGAGCGATAATTTTTTTCAAACAGACCAAAATCTTTTTTTATGGCTAGTATTTTTTCTCGTATTGTCGCTGGTGAAATACCCTGCTACAAAGTGGCTGAAACCGATGATTGTTTGGCTTTTCTCGATGTGAATCCTGTTGTTAAAGGGCATGTACTTTGTATTCCCAAGAAGGAGGTTGACTATATCTTTGACCTTGATGAAAAACTCTATGTTGACTTGCAGCTTTTCAGCCGTAAAGTTGCCATTGCTTTGAAAAAAGTTTGTCCTTGCATCAAAGTCGCTGTTGCTGTTCAGGGTTTAGAGGTGCCTCATGCACATATTCATCTCATGCCCCTCAACGATCCTTCAGAATTCGGTTTTGGTCATCACATAAAGATGGAACCTGCCGAGATGCAGGCTTTGGCATCCCAGATAGCAGCAGCTATAGAATAAACTCAAATCACTCATTAGGCAAACTCATACGGTGTTTTTTGGGGGACCTATCCCACTTCCTTTTTGAAGGTGCTTAATGAAGGGAAATAAAGGTGTTTAGAATATATTCACAAAAAACAGAGGCATTGACCACTTGGGTTGATGCCTCTGTTTTTGTTCAGTTGATTGAAGTTCTAAATGTGCGATATCATTAGTTATAGATAAACTCACCTTTTTCGCTTTTTACAGTCACTTGGGCTTTGTCGCATGCTTCGCAATGACCAATGATTTGTGCATCTATATTGAAGCTACGAGAGATGTCGATAATACCTTTTGCTGTAGTCTCGTCTGTGTATATCTCCATACGATGACCCATGTTAAAGACGGTGTACATTTCTTTCCAGTTGGTGCCGCTTTGTTCTTGGATAAGTTTGAACAGTGGCGGAACAGGGAACATATTGTCTTTTATCACATGCAGTTGGTCGATAAAGTGAAGTACTTTTGTCTGTGCGCCGCCGCTGCAATGGATCATACCGTCAATTTTAGTGCGGTATTCGTCGAGGATGCGACGTATGACAGGAGCGTAAGTGCGGGTAGGGGATAGGACCATCTTGCCGGCGTCAACGCCGTTCACTTCGGTGGGGTCGGTGAGTCTTTTGCTTCCGCAATACACCACTTCTTGAGGCAATGCTGTGTCGTAGCTTTCAGGATTATTCTCGGCATAGTATTTAGAGAATACATCGTGTCGTGCCGAGGTGAGGCCATTACTGCCCATACCACCGTTGTACGCTGTCTCGTAGCTAGCTTTACCATACGAAGCCAAACCGACTATTACATTGCCTGGTTTGATATTGGCGTTGTCTACCACATCAGATCGGCGCATACGTGCCGTAACGGTGCTATCTACAATGATAGTGCGTACCAAGTCGCCCACATCGGCAGTTTCACCACCAGTAAGAGTTATTCCTATGCCAAGGTCGCGCATCTGTTGCAGGAATTCTTCTGTGCCATTGATTACGGCGCTTATCACCTCGCCCGGTATAAGCCTTTTGTTGCGTCCAATAGTGCTGCTCAGCAATATGTTGTTGACGGCGCCCACGCATAATAGGTCGTCCAGATTCATCACTACAGCGTCTATGGCAACACCTTTCCATACCGATAGGTCGCCAGTCTCTTTCCAGTACAAGTAAGCAAGGGATGACTTTGTTCCAGCGCCGTCGGCATGCATAATGTTACAATAGTCGGCGTCACCGCCGAGTATGTCAGGAATGATTTTGCAGAAGGCTTTAGGATATAGTCCTTTATCGATGTTTTTTATGGCGTTGTGAACGTCTTCTTTGGCAGCGGATACTCCGCGTAAGTTGTATTTCAGTTGGTCCATATAGTGGGTAATGATAATCTTGATTATGCTTTTTGCTTACTAGCTTGTTTTCGTCGATGTTTTTATCTAGTGATAAGCAGCGGCATCAGACGTTTTCGTATACAACCTGCCGTTGCAAAATTCTTTGCAAAAATAGCAATTTTTTGATGTTCTACGAAAAAAATGTATTTTTGTTATTTAAAATAATAAATAATTTCATAATTATTGGTTTGAAACATAAAGTATTATATATTTATATCCTTGCTTTGTCATTACTCATTCCTGTAGCCACAGAGGCTCAAAATGGGCAATCCTTACCGGTCAAACGCAATGATTTCAAGTTCACTCTGCTTTCTTTGGGGAGTGGTTCTACACGTGTTACGTATGAACGGGCCTTCAATCCTCACAATTCTGCCGAGATTACATTAGGTTTCATCGGTTTGGGATGGGATTGGATGAACAATAGTGACCCGCAAGGGCTCTTGGTTAAATTGGCCTACAAATGGCGCCTTGTGCCCCAACGCTCATCTTCAAGTTGGCTGGCGGGTTTCTATCTCAAGCCCGAGTTTGTCGCAGCGCATTATGCGTACTCCTATTATGCTGATGCTTCATCTCGTCACCGAATAGATGAGACAACATCCCAGTATGCCCTTTTGGCCGAGGGCGGATACCAATGGGTCTGCAATTGGTTTGTCTTCGACATATATTCAGGTCTGGGTCCTTCTTTTGGATCGGGTAATAGAAACAATTATTATCATAGTTTCATGCTTTTCCCTATTGATGGATACCTCGCTTTCACCGCAGGTTTTCGAATAGGTGTGGCATTTTGATTTATGAAAAGGCTATATGGAGTTTTATTCTTTTGTTAGTCGTTTAATCTAGAAAAGACAGGATTTTGCCTTGCAAAAGACCACCATCCTAAAATCAAACTTTTTAATAACCGTGAAAATAAAAGATATTTACAGAATTCGCCAAGTTGCTGGCGAGTCAATATTAATGATAGTAGGCCGCAATCCTGGGGATATGACCAAAGTTATGGCTTTCAATGAGACTGCGCTTTATTTGTGGGACAATCTACAAGGCCGTGATTTTGAAATTGCCGATGTAGTAGAATTACTCTTACAGCAATATGAAATTGACGATTCTACGGCGTTAAAGGATGCAACAAGTTGGGTGCAGATTCTGAAAGAGCATTCAATTGTGTCGTGATGCCGATGTCTTTTTCAATAAAGGACATGTTGTAGTCTCATATATCCGTTTTTGTCAATGATGCATCTCAAAATAGCCGATCATATCATATCCGTTGAAGGCGATAAAGAACAGCGTCTCTTACGCGCATATCATGCTTTTGATCCATTTATCATCGAAGGTGTGGATGCTGAGTGGAGAGTACGTTTTGGATGCACATTACCCCCTTTGTCCACTGAAGCAGAGACTCTTTACGATGTTGAGATCGAGGACCAGGGCATCTATTGCCGTTTTCTGTCCTGTGATAGTCGTTATAGCATGGATATCTACGATCGTTCCAACGGCCAGAGTCTTGTCACTTTAAGTTACATTCCGGGCAGCAACTTGGTAGAGGCTTCGGAATGCGAAGATTATTCATCATTGCGTTTTGCCCTATGGTTTGCCGTATGCATGCTTGCAGTTCCATCATTGGTCGTTTTTGTCCACAGTTCTGCCGTTGTCTATCGTGGTAAAGCCGTGCTGTTTCTAGGAGAGTCGGGGACGGGCAAGAGTACCCACTCGCGGCTATGGCTAAAAAACATAGGAGGGGTACATCTTCTCAATGACGATAGTCCTGCCCTAGCCTTTGACGCCCATACTTTCAGTCCCGTTGCTTTTGGCTCGCCATGGAGTGGCAAAACGCCATGTTTCCGCCAGGAGCATTACGATATTGCCGCCATAGTTCGTCTTTCGCAGGCTCCTTTCAATGAAATCTCTCGTCTTTCGGTAACACAGTCAATTGCCGCCCTTCAGCCATCCCTACCTCCGGCATTATTCTACGGTTCTTTTTTCGACAACTATCTGTTTCAAATACTATCCGTAGTCATTGCCAAGGTGCCGCTCTATCATCTTAAATGCTTGCCCGATGACGATGCCGCCAAACTTTGTTTCAACACTATCTTTCCAAGCCAGCGATGATTCAGAAGACAATTTTCGGGCCCAATGATGTCAATTCTTTTTTTGCTGTCGATTTGATGAATCGTTTAAGCGAAGGACTCCCGGTTGTTGTAAATTTCGGGGGAGACAGCATGTTGCCCTTAATACATGGCGATAGCGACACAGTACAGCTTACGCCCGTTACGAGTCAGCTTCGATGCGGGGATATCTATCTGTTTCGTTACAAAGGACGTCTTGTCATACATCGTCTTCTTCGTATCCACGGTGACGATTTGCTGTTCAGGGGCGATAATAACTTTGCTTGTGAGTATGCCTCAGTTTCCGATGTCCTTGCCCGTCTGACTGCTGTGATTCATGCCGATGGCAGCATTGAGACTACCGACACCAGCACATGGCGTCGCCGTTCGTGTTATGTGGTCATGCGACGGAATGTTTACAGTGCCTTAGCGCGTGTTTTAGGACGCAAACAACGTCTAAGATTACGGTGGGTCTATTTTGTGTTCCTTCTCTTTTTGATGTGGGCACCATTGGGCATTGTAGCCATACCTCTCAATAATTTTGTTTTTGGCATTCGATTCGACCATCTTCTTCATTCCTCGATATACATTCCATGCGTGTTGTTTATGTATGATTTTTTCTCGCGACGACGGCTGGTTCGCTCTTGGCTGGCTTCGCTATTGTTGGCCATTGTCACAGAGACAGTCCAATATGTGCTTCCCTATCGGGGATTTGACATCAACGATATGGTCGCCAATTTTTTTGGAGTGACGTTGGGAGCGGTAATTGTATACTTGTTATTGCGTAAAAAACACAGAGTCAAATAGATTGTTGTATAATTCTCTTTTTGTTTCTTGTGGTTCAATATTTTTTAGTATTTTTGCATTTTATTTTTAACAGTTTTTATATAGTATAATAAAATCATAGAGAGCAATGTCCGACACACTAGTAATAACTCCCACATACAATGAGAAGGAGAATATCGAGAATATAATACGCAAAGTCTTTTCGCTCGAAAAAGAGTTCGACATGCTTATCATCGAGGACAATTCTCCCGATGGCACTGCCGACATAGTGAAACGACTTATGCAGGAATTTCCCAATCGTTTGTTTATCAAAGAGCGCAAGGGGAAGCTTGGACTTGGTACCGCCTATCTTGAGGGTATGCGCTGGGGCAACGAGCATGGATACGACTACATGATTGAGATGGATGCAGATTTCTCGCACAATCCTGACGACCTAATCCGTCTTTACGAGGCTTGTTCCACAGGCAAAGGCGATGTTGTTGTTGGCAGCCGCTATGTTGATGGTAAAATTAGTGTTGTCAATTGGCCAATGGGACGTTTGATGATGAGTTATTACGCTTCCAAATATGTGCGACTTGTTACTGGAATGAAGGTGTGCGACGCCACAGCTGGTTTCGTGTGCTGGAGTCGACGAGTGCTGGAGAAGATGAAATTCGACAAAGTGAAATTTGTCGGTTATGCTTTTCAGATAGAGATGAAATACACAGCCACGCGTCTTGGTTTCAAGGTCTATGAGGTACCCATTATCTTTACCGACCGAGTGCTGGGAGTAAGCAAGATGAGTATGAAGATTTTCAAGGAGGCATTCTTCGGAGTTTTCAACCTTCGTCTGCGCAACTGGCGCAAATATTGATTTCGGGTCAAGTAGATTCATATCTTTAGTATACTTTCCCTTTTATAGCAATCATAAAACCTTTATAATGAGAAAAATATTTTTTATTTTGGTAGCTTTCTTTTGTGTAACTACCATAATGGCTCAAAACAAAATACTTAAAAGCGACCAACTGATGGATTACACCCTCTATCCCCATCGTGGTGCGCGTGGTTTTGCATTCCTTCCCGGAACCGACAAGTTGGCGTATGTTAAAGATACCGCCTATATGATTTTTGATGGTAAAAAGGAACGAGCCCAAACTGCCGACGAGCGCAAACAATATAAAACTCTAATAAGCAAAAAGAAAGACAGCGGTCATGAGGTGACCTTGGAAGGGAACCTCAGTGTCGACGGCGTCCTTGTAGAGCGTGGTGATGGCTATAATATCGTCCTTGGCGAGAGTGTACACCGCAACGAGTTTGGTATTAGCGGAGGTCTTTTCTGGTCACCCAAGTCATCACGTTTGGCTTTCTATCGTATGGATCAAAGCATGGTGAAGGATTATCCTATCGTCAACACCAAGGCTCGTGAATCCGAGACCATGCCCATAAAGTATCCCATGGCTGGTATGAAGAGTCATGAAGTCACAGTGGGTGTATGGGATTGTGCCTCACAGAAACTGGTTTATCTCAACACTGCGCGCGACACCTCCGTCCATGAGCGTGAGATGTATCTTACCAACATTACCTGGAGTCCCGACGAGCAGTATATCTTCATCGCCAAGGTCAATCGTGAGCAGAACCACATGTGGCTTGAGCAATATGATGCCACCACGGGCGATTTTGTGACCGTCCTTTTCGAAGAGACCAATCCTCGTTATGTTGAGCCATGCGAGCCTATGTATTTTACACCCAAAGGAAACCAGTTCCTTTGGCTCTCTTTGCGCGATGGATACAAACACCTTTATCTCTATAATATCGACGGCACTTTGGTGAAACAGCTCACCAAAGGCGAATACGAGGTCGAGGAGTTCATTGGTTTCGACAAAAAAGGCGAAAACATCTTTTTCTATGCCAACAAGAACAATCTTGCCGGTCGTGACGCCTATAAGGTGAACCTCAAGAAGGGCACGATGGATTGCTTGACCAATTACAATAGTATTGAAGGTACTCACACCGTTATTATCAATGACGCTGGCACCGCTATGGTAGACGTTTTCAGTTCTGTCAACAACCCAGGAGAGGCCAACTATGTTACCAACATAAATAAGTCGACAAACCGCAAAGATTATAATATCTACAAGGCGTCTAACCCCCTTAAGGACTATGCTATGCCTAATGTCGAGCTTGGAACCATCAAGGCAGCCGATGGCAAGACAGATTTGTATTACAGATTGATCACCCCTCCTAACATGAAGCCTGGCGAGAAGTATCCCACCCTTGTCTATGTCTATGGTGGTCCACACTCACAGCTTGTTACCGACAGCTGGCTTGCAGGAGGCAACCTTTATTTCATGTTCCTTGCCCAGCATGGCTACGTGGTCTTCACTGTCGATAACCGCGGAACCGACAACCGAGGCTTTGAGTTTGAAAGTTGCACCCATCGTCACCTTGGCGAAATCGAGATGGCAGACCAGATGGAAGGTGTCAAGTTTCTCAAGAGCCTTCCCTACGTCGACCAGGATCGCATGGGTGTTGAAGGATGGAGTTTTGGTGGTTTCATGACAATCACCATGAAGCTGGCTCATCCCGAGATTTTCAAGGTAGGATGCGCTGGTGGCCCTGTCATCGACTGGAAGTGGTACGAAATCATGTATGGCGAGCGTTACATGGACACTCCACAGGAGAATCCTGAGGGGTACGAAGCCAACTGCTTGCTCAACAAGGCCAAGAATCTCGAGGGTCATCTGCTTGTCATCCATGGCGCTGAGGACAACACTGTCGTTTGGCAGCATTCGCTAGAGTTTATAGAGCGTTGTATCAACAATTTCAAACAGGTCGACTATTTTGTGTATCCTCATCATGAGCACAATGTCTTAGGTCGCGAACGCGTTCACCTGTATCAGAAGATGTTTCAGTACTACGAGGACTTCTTGAAATAATTTGATTATATATTAAAAATTTTAAGCTGAATTGGCTGCAGTTCGACTTAAAGCTATAAAACTCACAATATCATGTTTACAGGTATCATTGAGACGACAGCGCGTGTCGTAAAAATAGAGAAAGAGAATACCAACTATCATTTCACCCTAGAGGTGCCTTTTGGCGATGAACTGGCCATCGACCAGAGCATGGCGCACGATGGCTGCTGCTTGACAGTGGTTAATGTTGATAAGGAAAAGAAACAATATGTTGTCACCGCTATGGACGAGACCATGCTGAAGACCAACCTCGGCACTTGGCAGATAGGCACAGAGGTCAATGTGGAGCGCTCAATGCGTATGGATGGTCGTTTCGACGGACATATTGTCCAAGGCCATGTCGATCAGACGGCAACATGCACCAAGGTCATTGATGACAATGGCAGTTGGCGTTTTTATTTCGAGTATGACCCCAAGAATGCACCTTCAATCACTGTTCCCAAAGGATCTATAAGCATCAATGGCGTTAGTCTTACTGTTGTGGATAGCGAGCCAGGTATGTTCAGTGTAGCCATAATACCTTACACTTTTCAGGTTACCAATTTTCACAACTTCAAGCCAGGTACAGTGGTCAATATAGAGTTTGATGTCTTTGGCAAATATGTCCAGCGTCTGCTCGAGCAATATATGACAGCTCAAAAATAGAATAATATAAACGTTCTTTATAAGCGTGTGTAAATTATTAATTACACACGCTTTTTTAAAAAATAATGATATGAGTTGGCTTATTATTTTGATTGTATTTGGAGTGATTTGTTTCCAAACAAAAGTATTTATAGATACATTAAAGGGTATCGAAAAGTTGAAAACAATTTTCCCGCACAATATAAACCTTCAAGTCAAGTTGGGGGTCAATAATGACGATGGAACATATCGTATCTTATCCAATAGAAAAGATGTGAAATCTGAAGTGTGGAATTCGATTTTGAGTTCTATTAATAGGTATCTGGGGAAAAATAAAGGACGTGTGAGTGATTTTGCTTTAGTGAAAGACATTGTTGATCGCAATGTTGATGCAGCCGAAGAGGATGTTCGAGAGCTATTGCCTGTTCCGCTATATTCAGGTTTGGTTGGAACGATGTTGGGTATTATTGTGGGACTGTTATATCTTGTAAGTTCGGAAGGATTGGAGACTCTTCTTTCTTCGGAGATACAAAATCTTTCTAATGTTGGAGTAGGCGGTTTGCTACAAGATGTAGCATATGCTATGATAGGGAGCTTGTTTGGTGTGGGTTTTACTACATATAGTACTCTTGCGGTTCGAAATGCAAAAAGTGGAGTTGAGAATAAAAAACATGTCTTTTTAAGTTGGATACAAGCAGAGTTATTGCCAGTAATGACAGATTCTACAGGTGCTGTAATGTCTCAGCTGTCAAGTGAACTAGCAGTCTTTAATGAGAAGTTTCATGACAATGCTGTGGCGATGACCACTACTGTAGATAAAGTTAATATTGCTACTGATAATCAAATTCGGCTTCTCGATGCCGTTGAAAAACTACAAACCAAACGTGTAACACAATCAAGTTTGGAACTATATGAGCGACTTTCGAGTAGTGCTGGTGAAATAGGTCGGCTTGCTGCATTACTCAACAATAGTGCTTCTTATCTTGAGCAAGTTCGTGCACTTAACGACAGACTTGACGATTCGGAGGGGAGAATGAAAACATTGGAGGAAATGGGAGAGTATTTTATGCGAGAACGTACGAATATCGAGAGAATTGAAAGCATCTCCTCTGAGGCCGTTAATAGCGCAAATGAAGCCATGAAACGTGCGTCCGAAATGTTTGCTAGTCACCTTAAGGAGATGAATATCAGATTGGAGAATTCATTGGAAAAACAGGAAAAGTTGCTTGAAAGTAAGTCTGCAGAAATGGCAAAAGTCATAACAGAAGTAAATAATCTTTCCGGAGTTCGACAGCTACTTTCCGATCTTAATAAGACTGTACAAGCACAAAACCGTATTCTCCAGCAAAATGCTGGTCATAATATAGGTCTGCCATCTCCATCACCGTCATTTGATTCACCGTCAACTTTTTTTAAGTCATTGGTTGCTGCTGCCAGTTTTGCCATATTGGTGTTTTTTGTGTTTTTCATTCTTCAGTACCTAAAAGTGATTTGATTTATGGCCAAAACGAGAAAAGAGTCTTTTTTTTGGACTAGTTATTCGGATTTGATGACCAGCATGTTTTTCGTCATGTTGGTTCTATTTGTCTTGACCATCAGTATGCTTCACTATAAAATGGTCAAAACCGCCAAGGAAAGGGATGCGACGGCGGCTCAGTTGGAGAAAATCCAACGACTTGAGAAGTCCATAGAGAAAATCGATCCTGATTATTTCCAGTACAACGAAGAATTCAAGCGTCACACATTGAAGAATGTCAGTGTCTCTTTTCGTGGACGAAGCTCTAACATTAATGATATAGAGAAGGAAGATTTGATCCGTCTTCGTAATGCAGGAAGAGCTATTCTTGATTTTATGAAGGATGCCCAACGTTCCATTCCCGACGCAGAGTACATGCTCATCGTTGAGGGGCAGGCTTCGCGTGATAATTATCCTTTGAACGACGAACTCAGTTATAGCAGGGCTTTGTCATTGGTCAATTACTGGTGTTCAGAAGGCATTGTCTTTGATTCTATGCCGTGTGAACTCATAGTTTCGGGTAGCGGATACAAGAGTCGGTTTCGCGAGCAACCTGACATTGTGGGCAATTTTGCCAATCAGCGTTTTGTTATTCATATCATTCCAAAGCCAGGCAATTTTACAAAATAAAAAAACAGATCTCTTGCGAGGTCTGTTTTTTGTTTTTGGGAGATGATTACGAATTTATTCTGCTTTGAAAGGGAATTCGTATTTAACCTTGAAACCGTTGGTGGCTTCGTCCTCGAGCCACAAACGAGCATATTGTGTTTCAGGATCTCTTACATCTGGCAGGCCGTACTGGTTGAGCTTACCGTCACCAATAACCTTGATGACATAGCCATGTTTCTTGGCGGCGGGAACGCTGACAATGAGGTGGTTGTCGGCGCCAACAAAATCGTTGTCGGCAGGATATTCATCGATACCGCTCAGGCTTCCGCTTTTGCCGGCGTCAACAATACCGCAAGCGGTGTTCATGTTGGGCATAGAGGGAAGACCTGGTTTATTTAAGGTGTCGGTAAGACCGGTGACAACAATATTGTTGTTCTCAAGACTGACGTTGAGTCGCAGCTCGTAGCATCCGTTGGCCTCTTTGTAGTGGAGATAGATTGGGGATCCACCGTTAACTAGGGTTTCGCTAACAAGACCCTCAATATCGTCATCACTTTTGCAGCTGACTACGCCAAAGGTCATCAATGTTGCCAGAGCTATGGCAAAAAATCTCATTTTCTTCATATTGCTATATAGTTATAAGGGTTTATTTATGAATGCAAATTTACGAGAAAAATTTTGATTTGTACATAGTCGTGAAAAAAAATATTTAGTATTCGAATTATCACAATATTACACTAATCTGTTTTGACCATTTTATGTCAAAACAGATTAGTGATATGGTGAAAAATAACAAAATTATTGGTGACTTTGTGGAGAAAAATCTTTATGTCTCGAAAATGACGTCCTAATATATAGGTCGTCATGACTTTTTGAGAGGCTTTTTTTTAGTTAGGGGACAGGGTCGTAACCAGAGCCGCCCCAAGGGTTGCATCTCAAAATCCTTTTCAGAGCCAGCCAGCTGCCTTTGATAGGTCCATGTTTCAGGATTGCCTCTTTAGCATACTGTGAGCACGTTGGTGTGTAGCGGCATGCAGCGGGAGTGAACGGCGATATGCACTGCTGATAAAATTTTATTAGCAGCAAAAGGAACTGAGTGATGAATTTTTTCATTGGAGTGATCCCTCGTTGCCTTGTGATGTTAACTGCTTTGTTATCTCGGAGAATAGTTTGTCGAAGGATGTGCTGAGTTTCCAAAAGTCTGGAGTTGTGGAATGGATGTAGTTGAGGGATAGGGCCATTGCCTTGTTCTCCTTTTCAAGGGTCTCGATCAAAGCGCCTTTGCGTAGCCTGTAGCATTCGCGCATTAGGCGTTTTGTCCTGTTACGGTCGACAGCGTGATGTAGTTTTTTCTTTGGAGCTACTATGACCACTTGCAGTCGTGCCGGAGCTTCCTTTTCGTCGACGAAAATCCAGTGTGCACTGACGGGGAACACTAGAGTGCGTAGGCGCGACGCATACAGCCGTTCTATTACATTTTGGCTGCATAGTCGTTCGTTTTTGCTGAAGGTGAACATTGCCAATGAGTAGGGGAGGGGCGTCAATCTTTCTTTTTGGCGGCCTCAGCCTCTTTGCGGGCTTTTTCGGCGGCGCGTTCGGCTCTTCGTGCTGCAGCTTTAGCTTTTTTCTCCTCCATCAGTTGCTTGTATTTCGTCTTGCTGGCGAAAACCGATTTTGTCTTTTTGGTGCCTGTGGTTTTGCCGCTATGAGTTCCCTTGGTGCTACGCAGCGAAGAGGGTTTTACCACCAGTACAGCTTCTTGCTGCTTGCCTTGCATGTAGTTTTCTATGGCCATAGCCATTGAGGGAGAGTTCTTTGTTGGTGCGGCTACGGCGATTTTGATACCTGCTGCGTTCAGGGCAGCGTGTGTCGATGTGCCAAAAGCAGCAACCAGTACTGAGGACTCCTTGACATTGGGAAAGTTTTGCAGCAAAGAGCGCACACCAATGGGTGAGAAGAGCGCCACCATGTCGTAATCATCGAGCGAGAACTTCTTTAGGTCGCGAGGGACGCTGCGGTACATCGCCGCCTTGGTATATTTGAATTTAGCTTTGTCGAGCAACTTGGTGTATTCCGTCTGTTTCTCATCCGAGCAGGGGAAAATATATTTCTCGTCCCGGTGTTTTGTCATCACGTCAATCAAGTCGGCAAAGAACTGATTGCCGAAGAATATTTTGCGTTTCCGGTATTGAATATAGTTCTGAAGATAAAGCGCTATAGCTTCTGTTGAACAGAAATATTTCATGCTTTCCGGAACGACTTCCCTAAGTTCTTTTGTGAGTCTGAAGAAATGGTCTACTGAGTTTTTGCTGTTAAATATAACGGCGGTGTAATCGGAAATATGAATTCTGCTTTTGCGAAACTCTGTCGCGGAAATTCCCACAACCTCAAAAAATTTATAAAAGGTCAAGTCGAGTTTAAAATCGCTTATAAGTCTTTTGTAGGGCGATTTGTCCAAATCGACAGGTTCTGGCTGCGAAATCAGAATTTTTTTCAGTTTCATGCTTTCTCTCAAAATAATGTAACTGTCTGTGTATTAAAATATAATAAGCTTTGCCATTACTAAAATTGGCGCAATTTCTAAAATGCAAAGATAGTAAAATAAATACATTTTAGAGGTTTTGGAATTTGTTAAAATAAGTTGCATTCCTCTAAAAAGTCTGACAATGAATATGATAGTTATGATAATGAGGGTTGTTCTCAACAATGCTGTTTCGGCTATTGAGCTATAGAACACCAATAGAAGGAGAGGGGGTATAATCAAGCTTCCTACGGAATAGTATAGGTATGAGTTAAGTATATATAAGTGAGTAGATTCTCTGTCTTCGAAAATATTGCCCATCAATCTTATCGTGCCGTTTCGTAGCATTATTATAGCTGTGATGGCACCAAGTGTTACTCCATACTGAGCTGCCAGCGTCATCCCTGCTATGCCGTTGCCGCTATTCATTGCTGCTGCCAAGGCGATAAAAGCCACCGACGCCATATATATTAGACCTTGAGGGAACAGCGTTATGGGCTTTATATTGTTCTCTCTCACAATGCGTTCGAGCACTCTGATGTCGAACAGAGCCAATATCATGTCTTTTACCTTCACTCGGCGCCTGTTGATGTAGAAGCTCATGCCTACCAGCAGCAGCACTATAAGTCCAAAGATCCAGTCGTTTGCCGGTTCCGACTGACGCTGGATGCTGTCTCTGTCGTTTCGAGTTCCTTTTATAGTGAACATGCTTTTGCGGTAAACCACGCTGTCGTTGTCGTCATGGGCAAAAAGCGAGTCGAGGGTCTTAGCGATATCGCTCACGCTGTCCTTAGCTGAGGTCACCACCGTGTCGGGCTCATAATAAAGCATTACCGGCACTGTTGTGTCGTAGTGGACTTGTGTTATATGTTGTGTGCTGTCGTTCATTTTGTCTTATAACGGTTTGGACTATTTGCCAATCATTATTTTTCGCTTGTCTATAGGTGTTGCCAATTCAGCGTCATAGAGTATAATAGTGTATATACCGTAGTTCAAAGAGCTTGTGTCTATGCGTTTTGAGTCCCCTGTTGCCGCTGTTGCCGCTGTTGTCACTCTTCCGTTAATGTCGTAGATAACGATTGTTGTTTGACGGTCGAAACCATTGATGTTGATGGCTGTTGTTGCTGGGTTGGGGTAAATGGTTATATTTGTTTTTTTTGTCCTGTTGTCTACTATCGAGCTTGTGCTGTCAGGAAATAGAGTCAGCTTGCTTTGCAGCGGAATCTGATATTGTGCTGTAGCTGTGAGTATCAAGTTGTTTGTTAGCGGAGCGTCAAGATGTATTGTCCCGTTGCCGTCGGTGTTGATGGTGCCTATGCCGTAAAGAGAGTCCTTCCAAGTCGCTGCCACTCTTAGTCCTGGTGTTCCGTGTAGGGTGATTATTGTGTCGTATGCCGCCACGCTGTCGATGTTCAGCGTCGACACTTTAGCGGCTCCAATGAAAGGCATCAGCGATGGGTCGCCTAGCAGGGAGTATATCTCCCAGTAAAAATCGGAGAATGGTGATCCGCTGGCGGCGACTGCCCAGTTGCCAGCGTTTACTATCTGGCTTTGTGTCGATGCCTGATTTTGTTGGCTTTCGCTGTGGTTGTGGAGAAGGCGGTCGAAAGCTCCAAGGGCAATACTGTCGTATTGAGGTGTGCTGGTTGGCATGCCGTGTGCGCCGACAACCCAGTAGTAGTCTTCGTCCCACAAGGTCTCGTTGCTGGCTCCTATCGCCCCTATGGCGCCGCCGTTGGCTTTGCGCAGCAGGTGTTCGCCGAAGCAGTCGCCTATAAACTCGTTGGCTCTGCAGCAGTTGTTGATGGAGATAAACGGCATACCGTTTTGTCTCATTGTGTCGACGGTATATTTGTTGAAATTGGGTCTGATCCATCCTCCTGCCAAGCAATGTGCCGAATAGTTCACAAGACCTGCTCCTTGTCTCAGGTTGTCGATAATCTCCTCTTCTTGGTTCAGCGACGCGGGGTTATAGAAGCATACTGTGTCGTGGTCGCTGTCGAACTCCAGCAGTTGTTGTTTCAAGTAGTTGACCCCTCCATTTGTGGTTGTGGGCGCGGGTTCTGTCTCCTCATATCCCGCCACCAGAATGCTGCGGTTCAGATAGTTGTCGTCTTCTATCTGGTATTGCTCATATTTAAGTGTTTTGGCAATTATTGCGTTGAGTGTAGTTGTGTCCGATGCCGAAATACGTCCCAGCAGAGCGTCGGGTAGTATGTCTCCGGTGAATTCGGCGTAGTAGAGGTCGGTAAAGTGGGGGCTGAGTCCGCTAACCTGGTGTTGTCCATACCATGCGGGTATTTCGTTGTTGTCGCCAACCAGCAGTATGAATAGTGGCGCTGGTTTCTCGTCGCTCGCTTCGTCGTATCGTGATTGTAGCATGGCTTTTATCGCCTCGTTGTCGGCGTTGTCCACATACATTTCTTCGACGATATAGCCCTCTTGTCGTTTCCACGACAGCAATGGCTGCAGGTTCTCCCGGAACATCGATGGGGCAACAACGGTATACACCCTCGGGCTGTTGTTGTCGGCGAGCGAGTTGTCGTAGTCTTTTGCTGTCCTTGCGGGTTCCAAGGCTGATAGGCCGGCAAGCATGGGATTGATTGCCTCGTGTTTGCTTTGGCGCCATTCCGCATTTTGTCCATACACTATCGCCGCGTCCATGTGGCGGCACAGCTCCAGTGTGCCGTTTTCGCCAATTCTGACTGGCGATATGGTGAGTAGTGCCAGTCGGCTACCTCTCATCACTCCCAATGGCGTCAGCTGCACAGTTGTCGCCTCCCGTTCGCTCAATCCGGTCGACAAGGGTAGGTGTTCTCCTGTCAATGTCTCGCTCTTAAAGCGAGCTCCCGGTGCGTGAGCCAACGACTCCAACAGATGTTGGCTGTCGGCCAAAGGCTCCCATTGCTCGTCGTTGATTATTATTTTTGGGGCAGCCCCGTGGGGTATCACTACAATTTGCCGATATTGGGGCAGCAGGTATTCCTCTTTGTTGTTGGTGTGACTGTTGGCGCCCTCAGCCACAGGGCATAACGTGCCGTCGCCAAGCGGCTTGAAGTAAACCGTGCCGCTGTTGAACTCAAATCTTGTCAGCTGTTTGTCGGCAGACACCACATTAAATCCAGGCCTTTCCGACCATTGGGCGCGAATCATGTTGCCATTTGGCGAAATCAACGCCAATAGTAGCGCCGCACAAATCATTATGTAGCGGAAATTGTTGATTATATGTGTTTTTGTCGACGAGGCCATGTTGATTATATTTTGCAAAAATACACAAAAAATCAATTTCCCCATTCCCAAATCGGGCATACCGAAACACCCACCCGCCATTTCGTCTCGTTCTGGGTCGAAAGGCTCTTTTAACCCTTTTTAAACTTTTATGCCTTTCAACCATTATAAATGTTACTTTTTTTAGTAAATTTGCAAAAATATATACAAATACAATTATTATTGCTGTGTACGCTAAATCAGTGGTTTGGATAAAAAATATATATTCTGTCGCAGGCAAGGAAGAAGGGAAAAAGTCTTTCGCCGCCCGTCTCCTCTTGCTTGTTGTGCTTTCCATTTTCGCCATAGCTCCCGTCCGGTCGCAGGTGGTCGATGACGGTATCACCTTTACCGATACAATTCCCGCTGAGCTCAATGTCGATGTCGACGACAGCGTCGACTCTTTGGCTATACTTCGCGAGCGTATCGACCAGCTCTCACGCATGGTCGACTCAAGTCATGTCGCCATTGCCTCCATGCGTGGTCACATGCGTGAGCTGATATCTTTGAAAGACTCTCTCATTGCCATCAACGACCTCTATCAGAAGGAACTGCGCGAAAAAAACCGCCTTATGTCCGAGCAAGTTTCCGCCATGCAGGACAAAGAGAAACTTTTGGCAGAAAAAGAGGAACTCTACCGCCAGGCTTTGACCAGCTCCTCTATCGACAAGGCCAAGTGGGAGGGTGAGCTCAAAGCCAAAGAAGCCAGCATTGATGCCAAAACCCGCGAAATCGCCTACCTCCAGAAGGATATCGACTCCAAAGAGATAACACTCAAGTCGCAGCGCGAGAACTACGAGCATGTCCTTACCGAGAAGGAGCACTATCGCCATTTGGTCGACTCGTTGCAAAAACGTATCACCGCTGTCGAAATCGACATCATTCGCAAGCAGGAGGAGAACAAATACCTCGAGCAGAAAGCCAAAGAGGCCGAAGCCAAGACAGCCATCACCCTCAACAAAAAGAAAAAAGTGCGTCCCATTCAGGGCATCGCTATGCGTTTCTTCCGCACCCCCGACTGGGACATTCGTCTCACCCCCAAGGCCGAAGAGCCGGGCAAATACGACAAGGTGGTGCGCAACCGCAATGCCGGCGACATCGAGTTCGACTTCGTAACTGGCGCCTCTGTGATGCTTTGGGACCTCACCGACTTCATCAACAACAAGCCTGCCAAAGACACACTCTCCTCGTCGCGTCTCCCCGACATTCCTCGCTTCGACCAAAAGTTCAACTACGACCTGGGCATCTATGTCGGTTTCGGCGGCTCCAACCTCTTCAAGAATTTTTATATCGGCCCCAGCTTCCGCTTCGTCGACTTCTTCTACCTCACCGTGGGTGTCAACATCTGTGAGTACGAAGTCCTTATCGACGGCTACAAAGACGGCCAGTCGCTCGACGCCGTCCTAACCCTCGACGACATCACAGCCAAATCGTGGCTTGTCAAACCCTTCATCTCACTCTCCATCGACCTCGATTTCCTCTCCTATATCAAGAAATAAACCACACAACCCTTTGTAATCCATTCAACATCATCATATCATGAGTCAACCGTTTCTGATTTACAATACACTTACACGACAAAAAGAGCTTTTCAAACCTCTCACCCCAGACCATGTAGGCATGTATGTCTGCGGCCCCACCGTCTATGGCGACGCCCATCTCGGTCACGCTCGTCCTGCCATCACCTTCGATGTGCTCTTCCGCTACCTTACCCATCAAGGCTACAAGGTACGTTATGTGCGCAACATCACCGATGTGGGACACCTCGAGCATGACGCCGACGAGGGTGAGGACAAGATAGCCAAAAAGGCCCGCCTTGAGCAGCTGGAACCCATGGAAGTGGCTCAGTATTACACCAATCGCTACCACGAGGCTATGGATCGCCTCAACGTCCTTCGCCCCAGCATCGAGCCTCACGCCAGCGGCCACATCATCGAGCAAATCGAGCTCGTCCAGAAAATCCTCGACGCCGGATACGCCTATGTCAGCAACGGCAGCGTCTATTTCGACGTCAACAAGTATGCCGCCGACACCAAACAGTATGGCCGTCTCAGCGGTCGTGTCATCGACGAAATGCTCTCCACCACCCGCCAGCTCGACGGTCAGGAAGAGAAACGCAACACCGCCGACTTCGCCCTCTGGAAGAAAGCCGCGCCCGAGCACATCATGCGTTGGAACTCCCCCTGGAGCATAGGCTTCCCAGGTTGGCACACCGAGTGCACAGCCATGGGCACCAAATATCTCGGCGAGATGTTCGACATCCACGGCGGCGGAATGGATCTCATGTTCCCCCACCACGAAAGCGAGATAGCTCAGCAAACCTCCGTCACAGGTCACGGCCCTTGCCACTATTGGATGCACAACAACATGATCACCATCGAAGGACAGAAGATGGGCAAGTCGCTCGGCAACTTCATCACCCTCGACGAATTCTTCAACGGCAGCCACATCAATCCCAAGGACGGCAAAGAGATGCTCGCCAAGGCCTACAGCCCCATGACCATACGTTTCTTCATCCTCCAGGCACACTACCGCAGCACCGTCGACTTCAGCAACGACGCCCTCATCGCAGCCGAAAAAGGCTACTCACGCCTCATGCAAGCCTTCAAAACCCTCCGCTCCCTCCAGCCCTCCAAGGTAAGCTCCATCGACGTCAAAGGCTACCGCCAGCTCTGCTACGACGCCATGAACGACGATATGAACACCCCCATAGTCATCTCTCACCTCTTCGACGCCGCCAAGGCCATCAACACCGTCAACGACCACAAGGCAACCCTCACCAAAGAGGACATCGACGAGCTGACATCTCTGTTCCAAACCTTTGTCTTCGACATCATGGGTCTTCGCGACGAGGCCTCAACCGACAATACCGCCCTCATCGACGGCCTTATGCAGATGATCCTCGACGTCCGCGCCACAGCCAAGGCCAACAAAGATTGGGCCACCAGCGACAAAATCCGCGACAGCCTCGGCCAGCTCGGCATCGCCGTCAAGGACGGCAAGGATGGCGCCACTTGGGAGTTGAAATAACCACCCCATCTCGCCCTCGTGATATAATATTATAACAATTATAGTTCAATATATTATGGAAAACCTAGTCCTTTTTGGTGCGCCTGGTGTAGGCAAAGGAACCCACGCCGGCATCTTGGCGGAAAAATACAACCTTCTGCATCTTTCCACCGGCGACATGCTGCGCGCCGAAATCCAGTCAGGCTCCCCCTTGGGCGAGCGTGTCCGCGCCAAAATGGAGAAAGGCGACCTTGTCGGCGACGATGTCGTCATCGCTCTCGTCGACAAGGCCCTGGCCTCAACCAATTCCGGCGTCATCCTCGACGGCTTCCCGCGTACCGTCCAGCAGGCCCAAGCCCTCGACTTCCTCTTCAAAAACCATGGGCGCCGCATGAATTGCGTCATCTCCATCGACGCCCCTCGCGACGAGCTCGTCCGCCGCATTCACGAGCGCGCCCTCATATCCGGCCGCGCCGACGATGCCAACGACGACACCATCCGCCACCGCCTCGAGGAATACGAGCAGAAAACCAAGCCCGTCATCGATTTCTACAAAGTCTCCGGCTTGCTCGTGAGCATCGACGGCAGCGGCGAAATCAACCAAACAAGCATGAGACTCTGCCAAATTGTCGACTATCTCATCAAGCACTCCAAATAAATAATTATAGTATTCATTATTTATATTCTTAGCGGACCCATAGCGGACCCACACACCACCTTGATAGTACCCAGACAGTACCTAGATAGTACCCAGACAGTATTCAAAAGTTCATTTCAAATACCATTTTTCGCATGGAAATCAAACAACAGTTGAGCGACCTCATCTTCTCCAAGGGAGAACTGAAAAAAAACGTATACCAATCCACCAAAACTTCTTTCGAGCTTTTCCGCCACACCGCGCGCACCATTGTCTCCGCCCTTCAGGAGGAAAATCGCAAGAAAGGCAGCAACCTTGTTTTTGAGTTCACCGACCGGGGCGATTTCGAGTTCGAGATCCGTTTCGCCAGCGACCTGCTCATTTTCATGATGCACTCCAACGTCTTCGAGTTCTCCCGCAATCACGAGGTCATGAAATCATCCTACATCCGCGAAAACCCCGACCGCTCTTATTGCGGAGTCATCCACGTCTACAACTTCCTTTCCGACTCCTTCCTCTATCAGCGCGACAACGACTTGGGCTATCTCATCGGCCGCATCTTCGTCAATTCCGAAAACCATTACTTCATCGAGGGCAAGCGTGAGTTGGGCATGCTCTACAACAATTTCAACACCTCTGTCATTAACCAAGAGTCGGTTATGAGCATAGTGGAATCGGCTATCGAATACACCACCAATTTTGATCTTTTGACCCCGCCTTACGACGAAATTAAGGTCGTCTCAGTAGGTGAGATGCGCAACAGTTTTGATAAAAAATCAATGGTGACAGCAAAGCGCTTAGGATTTAGATTTCAGGCAGATACCGATGCTTGATATTTATTATTCACCATCCGATGTGAAAAAAAATTTTGCCATATCAGAAATTGTTTGTACTTTTGCAACCGCTTTTGAGACTTGAAAGTGCAGCAAAAGTCATCCTCAAAAATGACAATTTTCAATTTCAAATAGCAAAAGGCTCCGTTCGTCTAGCTGGCCCAGGACGTAAGATTTTCATTCTTAAAATCGCGGGTTCGAATCCCGCACGGAGTACAAATAGAAAAGGAAAAAATAGAAGTTATTAATTATGGCACATCACAAGTCAGCAAAAAAAAGAATCCGCTCCAGCGAGAAAAAAAGAATTGAGAACAGATATTACGCAAAGACCATGCGCAACGCTCTGCGTGATTTCCGCGCCCTGGAGGATAAGGCTGTAGCCGTTGAAAGATTGCCCAAGATGGTTTCCATCCTTGACAAGTTGGCAAAACGTTCGGTTATCCACAAGAACAAAGCCTCCAACCTCAAATCCAAATTGATGAAGCAGGTTAACGCTATGTAATTCATTTTACGGCGAAGATTAATAAAAAAGAGGATAGTAATACCCTCTTTTTTTTATATATATACTTGTCTAGGAAACAACCTTTCAGTTGCCCACCTATTTCTCAGCACGACATATTATCAATAATCACATTAATTTCGCTTTACAAAGATTATAATTAATTCATCTTTTTGCTTATGAGTTTTTTTAGTTCTTTCTACGAGAAACTATACAAAATCAGATTCGTTTTTCCTCTCTTGTTTGTCATCGGTTCCCTCGTCGGTTTTTTCGCCATTTATCAGCAATCTCTATCGTTGATAATAGTAGGTCTTATTATTGCAGCCATTTCAGAGATCCTCATGGCGGTATTTCTTATCATGTCTTTGATACTCCTTCGTTTCCGTGTTGTGGTAGCTTTCGCTTTGGCTATGATAGCCAGCGGAATCGTCTTTGTGTATGCGTTGCAATATCTTAAAGAAAAAAATGGGAAAGATATTGTCGAAATGGTCGACTCAATCGCCGATGATTCTTATGAGACAAATTCCGACGACAATAGCTTTCCTTTTGAGGACGTTTATGACGAAACTAACAACAATGGCGAATTTGAGTCGGTGTCAGATGTTGCGGAGGAATCAACTGTAGAGGTGCCCTCGGAACCAGCTTAGAGCTCGGCGAGGTAAAGGTTACATATTGTTTCTTGCCTACGTTCAGAAAAAACAATCACCTTGTCCCAGTTTAAATAATAATCATTTCTATATCGACCGAATAATGCCATCGTTGTCGAAAAGGTCGTTGATGGTGCCGTGGGAGAGGTGTATCCCATGAATCCCTATCTGGCGCGCCCCTTCAAGGTTTTTCTCTATGTCGTCGATAAACACAGTTTCGTCGGGCACCAAGCCTTGTTCCTCTACAATTCGTTTAAATCCTTCTGGCGACGGTTTGCGGCAATGCATAATTTGCGAGAAGTATGCCGCGTCGAAGCAACGCTCAAAGATGTCGTACCCAAATTTCTCCCTTAGCCGTTTGGTGAAACAGATGTAGTTTATTTCGTTGGTGTTGCTAAACAGAAATAGACGGTATTTCTTTCTTAGCTTGAGCAGCAGCTCCACCCTTTCTCTCGGCACATCGATAAGTATTGCGTTGACAATCTCGTCCACCACCTCGTCGCTGAAGTCCTTGCCGGCGGCCTTGCGGATATAGTCGCGATATTCTGCGGGGCTTATCATGCCTTTCTCAAAGAGGTCCATCTCCTCCGACTGGTAATCCTTGCTGTAAAAGCGACCCAAGTTAGTAGCGCCATGTTTCAAAAGAGCCTCCTCGACGTTCTCGTAACGTATGTCGTGTATTACGCCGCCAAAGTCGAAAATAATGTTTTTATAATTGTTGAGCATATTTGCTTGAAAATCTGACGTTCAAAGATTATTATATCTATTTAAATATTTGGATTTCTGACTGTTGTGTGAGTGAAGCCTATTTTTCGTTTTGCAAAGATACTATTTTTTTGATTTTTGCCATTTCTTATGCTCCTTTGTGAGGTCTGTAAGACTTATTTTATAAAAATACCATTGTTGATTATCAGTATTATATATTTAAAAACATCAAAAAAATAAAAAAAAATTTGTCAGAATAAAAAATTGTCGTACTTTTGCAATCGCAAAAAAGGAAAGGACTTCTAAATATTGCAAACGGTTCGGTAGTTCAGTTTGGTTAGAATACATGCCTGTCACGCATGGGGTCGCGAGTTCGAGTCTCGTCCGGACCGCCAAACAACGAGAAGCTCTCAGATATGAGAGCTTTTTTTTGTCCCCTTCTTTTACCCGCATCCATCCAAAGGTGAGTGTGGTAGGGTGAGGGGGCAGGCAAATCCAGAGGGGCTGACTGGTTTTGACAGCAAGGATAATGGATTTGTAAGCATGCAGGCTCACGCATCAGCAGCCTTGAAAACCGATGCAAACCGATAATTGGCGAAAATAACTACGCTCTTGCTGCCTAACCGAAGTACAGTAGGTAGGGCTTAATCCCCGCAAAAGTTGCAGGGACAAGACATCTCCCAGCCGCCCCGACCGTCGGCTGCTGACAAGGGGGTGCTCGCAAAGACGGGATAGCCGGCATAATTCCTCGCGTTGCCGGTGAAATTTTAGAGGATAAGGGCTGCCTTGGGTGTCCGCGTCCGGAGCCGCCTCGACAATCAATCACGGAATAAGCATGTAGAAAGCACATCAGTTACTTGTTTGGACGGCGGTTCGACTCCGCCCAGCTCCACATAAAAAGGCTCATGAAGAGCCTTTTTTTTATATCCCTCAGCTGGAGTCTCACCGCCATCCAGACGGCGGTTGTCGACCGAGCCGACGGCGAGCCACGACTCCGCCCAGCTCCACTTGGAGAACGAACTTCTCCCAACGGAACACTGATAATCAAAAAGATTGTCAGTGTCTTTCTTTGTGTTTCGGGGTGATTTTACCCCGTCTCAAGTGGAGCTGGAGGATACTGCCCCCCCGTTTCCGTATTTTATTGATAATCTTTATAGTTCAAATTACTGTTTCCAAAATGGTCTCAGTTTTTGACCTGTGCAAAATCACAACATTTTTTTCATATAATTCACTTATATACAAAACTTTTTTTCAG
>JAEEGL014634618.1_pt1 | contig 73066 bp, 61 predicted proteins | sample 9134231 | NCBI WGS metagenome assembly JAEEGL01 (sample SAMN16246548, study PRJNA631951) | gut metagenome | biome: gut microbiome; feature: rumen; material: fiber-attached | host: Bos | place: Iran: Karaj | collected 2018-10 | reverse complement strand
GCGTCAAACTCTACTACTTCAGCCTTTGGGCTTGTGTATAATTCTTTCATTCTTTAAACCTCCTTAGTTTGCTGCTGCACATTCTGCAAGGAAATCATTTCCTTGATTTGCATCAATTGCTGCCTGAGCTACCTGCTGAATACTTCTTACTGGTGACATTGCTGAATATACTACTACTTCATCTCCATCTGTATATGTCAACTGAGCATATCCTCTAGCGATGAACTTTCTAATGTAGTTGTCTGATGTAACACCAGAGATACCTGCACGGTATGTTCCAGTGTTTCCAGCAAACCATCCAGTGTTTTGAACCTTCTTAAATGTATAATCACTATCTAATGTAAGTTCACTTCCACCAAGTTCTACAAAAAGGTCATTTGCTGTGATTAACATACCTGTTGAAAGGAATGTTGAATCAACTGCTTCTGTATTTCCATTTACAGTTACTGTTGCCTGGAAAGCAATACCTGCTGGAGCTGCATTCTTAACTACAGCACCATTTGCCATTGTTACAGAAACACTTGTCAATGATGTAAAGTCAATATCATTATTCACTACAACCTGTGTTCCTGCTTTATAAAGATCGTTTCCTGAGAAGTATCCGTACTGAGCAGTTGTAGGAAGTGTATATGTATCTCCTGCTTCAACATCAGCAACCTTTGTTCCATCTACTGTTACTGCATATGTTGTAGTCTGGCTTTCAACGGTATGTTCATAAGGTAAAGACTTAGCAGATTCGCCTGCTTCGTTAACTGCTGTGACTTCAATTGCATATTTACCTGCTGCTGGGAAGAATGTCGCTTCTAAGTTTGCTGCTGTTGCTGTAACAGTTGCTGCAAGCTGACCTTTTACATATACATTGTAGCTTGTAGCCCCTGCACTTGGTGCCCATGCAAAGTAATATGGAAGATTTTCATTTCCAGCATATGTAAGACCAACTGGTGCTGCTGGAACCTGAACTTCCGGTTCAGAAGATTCTTCTTCACTACCTGAAGACTGTTCTTCTGATGACTGCTCTTCTGATGATTCTTCACCTGATGGTGCATTTTCATTCTTAATCATTACTACGGATGTTCCTGTTCCATGATTAATAACAACTTCGTTAATTGTCTGAGTCAAGTTTGATAAGTAAACAACAACTCCAGCGCCCTGAATACCTGTTGTCTGAGCAACACCGTTAATTGTTACTGTTGAAATTCCTGCAGGAACAGTTATATAAATTCCCTCTTCATCTGCGAAGCCTGGTTTCTGAACATTAATGATTGATGTTGCTGAATGATTTTCATTATAGAAATAACCCTGACCATTATCAACAGCAATCCATGTATAATCTCCTGATGCTTCAGATGATTCTTCTTCACTAGACTGTTCTTCTGATGAAGCTTCTTCGCTTGACTGCTCTTCTGATGATTCTTCTTCGCTAGACTGTTCTTCTGCTGATGTTTCTTCTGAATCAGGATAGTTGATTTCATAATTTTCAGCTGTCATAATCACGAAATCGGAAAGTGTAGCTGTAATTGTTCCGTTAGCCGGGAACGCATCTGAATCATTTGCGAAATGTCCAAGTGAAACTCTAACATTTAAATCTGTTTCGATTGTAGAAGCGTAATCACCGATATAAGTATATGTGTACGTTCCATCACCGTTATCCTTCCACTGTCCACCTGCTCTTTCAGTAAAGATAACTGCATCATTAGATCTGTTGTCAACTTTAAATACTTTTGGTGCACTTGTTGTAAGGTCAAATCTACATACATAGTTTTTGTTCGCTTTGAAAGGAACATTATCTAAACCTGTCTGAATTGAATACCAGTTGCCACCAATTCCTTTTGTTGTCAATGTGTATCCTGTATGTGTGTCACTGATATCATAATTCGCCCAACCTTCAGCTTCAAACCATCCATGCCACTTTAACGTTTCTACGATGTTAGTATACTCAGGTGTTTCAGGATCCTGTGAGCTGTCATGTTCACTTACGCTGAAATTATCAAAAGAAACCACTGTTCCGCTTGGTAATCCTGATAATTCCATAACTAAATCATTTACTGTTCCGTCTGTAGCACGTGTAAAGGTCTTTGTAACAGTATATGAACCTGCTGTAATGTCTTCTGTCCATGTGGTTGAATCCTGTGTTTTAAAGTACATTGTTCCTGCATTTGAAGACTTCACTTCAAGAGACAAATCATATTTCTTTCCTGCCTCAAGCGAAGTAAGTGCTCCCTTATAATGAGCCTGTAATCCCCAGCTTCCCGGAGAATTGTTTGTATTGACTATTGTTAATGTCATATCATCAAACGACGAACCTGTTCCCTCATAGTCCATATCCCCAGTTGTCCAACTTCCATTAGCAGCATACAAAAACCAGTTTCCTACATTCGTATCACCTTGAACGCTTGTTGCCGCGTTAACCTTCGCAGGCTGATACGAGATTCCAGCTACTACCATTGCAATTGCACTCACCATTGCAACTGCTTTTTTGAAACTCTTTCTCATTTCAAAATCTCCTTTCTTATTAAGTTATGTAAAAATGTATTAGACTTTATGAGTAAAAATCTTCCCCGCACAATCTCTTCAGCCAAATACCCATAATCTACCTATTATTTTACTAAAATGCATTTTATGCGTGTAGTGTCATTTTTTTGTATATGGTGTTCTTTTTTTTAAAAATGTTTTTATTTTTCCCTGTTTATCATACTTATATCACGTTTTCCCCTTTGTTTACAGATAAAAGCGTTTTTATAATCGTCTTCAATCCTGCTTCCACGCATAAAAAAACAGGCTTCAACCACCTCATTTTTGAGTTGATAAAAACCTGTTTCAATACATTTTATGTTATTTTTTTCTACGATATTTTGTCTTATAAGTCTCACCGCCATAACGAAGTTTACGTTCCATCTTTCCACCTTCCATTAAGGTATACGTGAACTTCTGGTTGTAATATTTTTTCAGTTTAAACTTCATCATGTACTGACCGATACTAATCTGTGTTACTCTGTTCTTACTGCTGATGACAGTTTCAAATCCCAGTTTCTTATTATTCTGATCTTTAATCTTCAGACACATTTCTCCTTTGTAGAGAATTGTTGAGATTGTAATTCTGTAGAATTTCTTTTCCTCGCTGTCTTTAATTTTATGTACCCAGGTTCCAACCCAGAACTGTGTCTTTTCCTGGAATGCAGTAATTTCATTGTAAAGTTTTGCTGCTTTATCTGACTGACCCTTAATATCTTTCAGGATTGCAAGAGCTTCATTGACTTTTCCTTTTTCAGCTAAAGCAACTGCTTCTCCGTAGAAGTCCTTGGTCAAGCTTGCTCCCGCATAATGCTTGTCCGCCTTTACTTTTCCGTAAACTTCCATTCCTTCTGTTCTCTTGCCGTCTGCCAGAAGTTTCTTTGCGTAAGCTTCTCCGTATACACAATACATATTTGCAATTTCTTCGCTGCCAGCATTTTTTGCATATAAGTTAATAATACTGTTCCATGCGGATTCATAATCCTTCTGGAGATAATACAATTCTGATAAGCGCACATCAATATCGTTTACAAGATTATAATCTCCGATACTATCTTTGCTTTCCTGCAAAAGTTTCTGTGCATTTGCATAGTCTTCTTTTTCCATAGCTTCCACGCCGTCATAGTAGTTCAAAAACGCCTTGGACCACTGACCTGCATCAGACTTTTCATCTGCATCATAACTTTCCTGGAAGTACTCTTTCGCCTTTTCCGTGTTGTCTTTTTCGTAAGCAGCTTTCGCCATATTATAGTAAGCTACAGCCAGATATGTTTCACTGTCTTCAAAACCATGCAGTTTTTCAAGGGTTGTTACCGCTTTACTGTACTGTTCTTTTTTAATCTGCTTTTTCGCCTGACTGAATTTTCTGTTTGGCACAATGTATGCAACATACAGGATCACCACAAACACAATCAGCAGAGCCGCCATAATTCCTACTCTGATATAGTGTGCCCGCATTGCCTTTTTACGATTTTGACGTTTAGACTCGCCGGCTCTTCTTCGCTCTTCATTCTGCTTCAGGATTCCGTATTTACGCTTTGCATCCTGATAGAGTTCCGCACTGTCTTTATACCACAGAATTCTTTTGAAAATTTCCATGCTGTTTCCAATGCTTTCCGATTCATCCTTTTCAGCAGCCTGAACAGCGGAAATGTAATTATCTTCATAATCTTTTAATTTTGCTTCCGCAAAAGTTTCGATTTCTTCCATGACTCCGGCACTTTCAAGTACTGCGTTTTTCTTACGCCAGAAGGTGCCATCTTCAAAGACTACTTTATCAATGCGAATCTGGAAGTCCCTTGCTTCTTCATCAGCAATTGGAATTTTCGCTGTTCTTCCTTTTTCCACAAGATATTTCTGTCCTAAAGCAAGATAGCTGTGCTGGATTACTTCCGCTTCCTCATCCAAACCAACAGTAATAGAAATATGCAGTTCTCTGATATCCTGCAGGTATATATTTACAAATTTCAGTGTGAGACGATTCTTCTTACTGATGGTGTCTCTTTCCAAAACTCCTTCCGTAAACAATACCGGGCTTCCATAAGTCCATAGGTTTGGTTCTAATTCCTGCAACGTTTCATAACGTCCGCTATCTTTTTGTACTATTTCAGAATTTTCCAGCGCTTCGTCTTTTGTAGACTCTTCAACAGAAGTATCTTCTGTTGTCTCATTTTCTAAGATTTCTTCACTTTTCTTTTCTTCCATAATTTTCTCCGATTTCATTTGTTTTTTTAAAAATCATCACCTACTAGTATACTTGATACAACCGTTTTTATCAATCGCCAAATCACATTCTCCTCAAAAACCGGTACAGCTTTTTTTCTAAATTCCGCAAAAAATAAAGTCTGCCGAAGCAATACTCCCGCAGACTTTACTCTCTAATTATTTTTTCACTTTAACAGTTTTAACCTTGGACCATGTTCCCCAAAGTTTTCCTGTGCCGTTCATCTTGTAAGCACGTACTTTGATGTACCATTTTCCTTTGGATAATCCTTTAATGGTGTAAGATGTTTTCTTTACAGTTTTTTCTTCATATCCCTGGAAACTCTTTGATTCACACCAACGGATTTTGTATCCGGCTACACCACTCATCTTCTTCAATGTTAATTTGATTTTTTTCTTCTTAACATTCTTTGCTTTTTTGATACTAGCCTTACCCGGTTTTTTAATTCCCGCTGTTGTTGTTTCTTTTTTCGGTGCCTGTGTTGTTTTTTCACTCTCAGGCTTTTCTGTGTAGTATCTTACATAGTCAACATCCATGTAAGCATTCAAACTGCTGTCCGGCATACCTCCTGCAAGGTTTCCGCCGCAGGCTACATTCAGTAAAATGTAGTATTTGTCATTTAATACAGAACGTGTGCCCTGAACATTATTTACCCAACTCCAGTTTGCTGCAGCGGAATAAGCACTAATGGAATCATTAGAAGTTCTAATCAGACCAATTCGTTCTCTGTCAATATAAAAGGCACAAACATTTCCATCTCGATAACATCCATAAGTATGCCACTGAGTTTTATCATCAAGATTCTTTTTATAGTAATTGTATAAATCGGATCCGTTTGCATCTGGGAAGTGAACAGTTGCCTGAAGATCTGAACGTGTGTTGAATGCTTCCATAATATCAATTTCTCCACAACGAGGCCATACCTTACCATTTGTTCCTAACATCCAGAACGCTGGCCAGATTCCCTTTGCTGATGGGATTTTAATTCTTGCTTCTACATATCCATAGCCAACTTCAACAAGACCTGCTGATGTCATACGTCCTGATGAAAAGTTGTATGTGGTTGTGTCCGCTTTTCCTGCATTTGCTTCATACTTCGCATTAATTCTAAGCGATCCGTTGGAAACACTGATGTTTTGTGATTTGTAAAATTCCTTTTCGTTGTTTCCCCATTCCCAGATACCATACGCCGAACCATTTCCAACCTGTGGTGTCCAGTTCTTTAAATTCAACTCGGTTCCTGTAAATTCATCTGCCCAATTAATCTTAAAGTCATTAATGTCTACCTTAGAAGGAGCAGCAGCGAAAGTCGGAACTGATAAACAAAATGATGCAACTAAAGTTGCTGCCAACATAATAAATTTTCTCATATATAAACCCTCTCTTTCTTTCCTTTTTTGGATTTTATTATATTTTATTCTATTCCTCAATGTGTTGTAAAAAATTTGCACCATTCTAAAAAAAGACACCCTTTAAAAGGATGTCTTTTTCATTATTCTGCTTTTTTCTTTTCTCTGATTGCTTTTTCCGCAACCATATTTTTTACTTTCATCAAACGAATCTGCGTACTACGTTCATTCTCGTCCAATTTCATTGTAATGTACTTGATGTTAGCCTGTGCTTCCGGAATAATAACATGTTCCAGTGCATTTACACGACGACGTGTCTTTTCGATTTCTGCAGCCATCAGCTGGCAGGACTTTTCAATTTCTGCCAGTTTCAGCATATCATCAAATACTGTCGACAAAGAATATACTGCCTCATCCAGTTCTCCGGTAGTAAAGGCGTATCCGTAGGAATAGATGTCATTGCCACTGATTTCCGACTTTGTAGAAAACTGTGGAATTTCCACACTCATTACATTCTTTGTGGAAACTTCAATATCCAGGGATTTGTTGCTTGCCATCATTGCTGTGTTCAGAACTTCTCTGTCCATTCCGGCTCTTGCCAGTGAAAAGTCCATGTTGGCAGCCTTCAAACCTTTTTCCACCTTCTGGCGCAGATTCATATTTTCAACCACTAGTTCCATAAACTGACGAACAAGTTCATCTCGCTTATCCTTCAACAGTTTATGCCCTCTGGTAGCTGACACTAATTTCTTTTTTTGTTTTGTAAGCTCCATTCGGGTTGGATTTACCATAACTTACTCTCCCTTGTAGTACTCTTCTAAATACTTGTCATCAATTCTCTTTAATTCTGATTTTGGAAGGATTGATAACAGTTTCCATCCGATATCCATTGTTTCTTCAATGGAACGGTTTGCATCATAACCCTGAGAAACATATTCTTTCTCAAATTCGTCTGCAAATTTTGCATAGATCAAGTCGATATCTGACAACGCTGCTTCCCCTAAAATGGTCATCAGTTCCTTCGCATCTTTTCCTCTGGCATATGCGGAGAACAACTGATTCATGACATTACTGTGGTCTGCACGAGTCTTTCCTTCACCGATACCTTTATCCTTCAAACGGGATAGGGATGGCAATACATCAATTGGTGGTGTAACACCTTTTCGATAAAGTTCACGACTTAAAATAATCTGTCCTTCGGTAATATATCCTGTTAAGTCAGGGATTGGATGGGTCTTATCATCTTCCGGCATAGTTAAAATCGGAATCATTGTGATACTTCCGTCTTTTCCTCTCTGACGTCCTGCACGCTCGTATAATGTTGCAAGGTCTGTGTACATGTATCCCGGATAACCTCTTCTTCCCGGAACTTCCTTTCTGGCTGCAGATACTTCACGAAGGGCATCTGCGTAGTTTGTAATATCTGTAATGATAACCAGGACATGCATTCCTTTTTCAAAAGCAAGATATTCTGCTGCGGTAAGTGCCATACGCGGTGTTGCAATACGTTCTACCGCCGGATCATTTGCCAGGTTGATAAATAATACAGTTCGGTCAATGGCACCGGTTTCTTTAAAGGAATTAATAAAGAAGTTTGATTCTTCAAAAGTAATACCTACCGCTGCGAACACTACCGCAAACTGTTCATCTTTTCCGCGAACCTTTGCCTGCTTTGCAATCTGTGCTGCAAGCTGTGCATGCGGAAGACCGGAAGCTGAGAAAATAGGAAGCTTCTGTCCTCGAACCAGGGTGTTCAATCCGTCAATTGCAGAGACACCGGTCTGAATAAATTCTGACGGGTAATTTCTTGCTGCCGGATTCATTGCCACACCGTTAATATCTCTTCGTTCTTCCGGAAGAATCTCAACACCGTTATCAATTGGATTTCCTAATCCATCAAAAACACGTCCCAACATATCTTCTGATACACCAAGTTCCATACTTCTTCCAAGAAAACGAACTTTACTGTTGGAAAGGTTAATTCCTGTAGAGTCTTCAAAGAGCTGTACCAATGCATTGCTTCCGTTTACTTCCAAAACTTTGCATCGACGTACTTCGCCGTTTGCCAACTCGATTTCACCTAATTCATCATAGCTTACGTGTTCCACGCCTTCTACCATCATCAGTGGTCCCGCTACTTCCTGAATCGTTCTATACTCTCTAGGCATTTTAGTATTCCTCCTTTCTCAACGTATTTGCTACTTCTTTGGATAACTGATCCGTAATTCTGTCGTATGCTTCATCCAAATCATTTTCATGAGTATATTTGAAACGTCCGATTGCTTCACGAACCGGTAATTTTACTAATTCTTCGATTTTTGCACCTTCATCTAAAGCGGCTCTTGCTTCATCATAGTAGCCTAAAACAAGTTTCATCATCATTGCCTGCTTCTTTAATGAAGTATAAGTATCTACTTCGTGGAAAGAATTCTGATGCAAATAATCTTCACGGATTGAACGGCTGGCTTCCATCTTCAAACGGTCCGGTGCGGACAATGCATCCATACCTACCATCTTAACGATTTCTTCCAGTTCAGCTTCTTCCTGTAACAAACTCATCAGTTTCTGACGAAGTGCTAACCAGTCACTGTCTACATTTTCTGTAAACCAGGAACCAATATTATCCACATAAAGAGAATAGCTGGTCAACCAGTTAATTGCCGGGAAGTGTCTCTTATAGGCCAATGCGGAGTCCAATCCCCAGAATACCTTTACGATACGAAGGGTTGCCTGAGATACCGGCTCGGAAATATCACCACCCGGTGGAGATACGGCTCCGATTACGGAAAGTGCTCCGTCTCTTCCTTCGCTTCCTAAAGTCACTACGTCACCTGCACGTTCATAGAACTGTGCCAAACGGCTTCCCAGATATGCCGGATATCCTTCTTCACCCGGCATTTCTTCCAAACGGCCGGACATTTCTCGAAGTGCCTCTGCCCATCTGGATGTTGAGTCTGCCATTAACGCTACAGAATATCCCATATCACGGAAGTATTCTGCAATGGTAATACCGGTATAAATAGAAGCTTCTCGAGCTGCTACCGGCATATCGGATGTATTGGCAATCAGAACGGTTCTTTCCATCAATGATTCCCCGGTCTTTGGATCCTTCAATTCCGGAAATTCATTTAATACGTCCGTCATTTCGTTTCCACGTTCACCACATCCAATGTATACAACGATATCCGCTTCCGCCCACTTTGCAAGCTGATGCTGGATAACGGTTTTACCGCTTCCGAACGGTCCCGGTACAGAAGCCACACCACCCCTTGCAATTGGGAACAGGGTATCAACTACACGCTGTCCTGTAATCAATGGTTTGTTCGGTGCCTTCTTTTCCTTATATGGTCTTCCCTTACGTACAGGCCATTTCTGCATTAATGTAAGGTTTTCTTCTCCCTTTTCTGTTTTTACAACGGCTACTGTTTCTGTAACATCATAGTTTCCTGCAGTGATACTTACGATTTCACCTTCAATTCCATAAGGAACCATGATTTTCTGTGTTACAACAGCGGTTTCTTTTACAGTACCAATGACATCTCCGGCTACCACATGGTCCCCCACTTTTGCAACCGGTTCAAAATCCCATCTCAGCTCTCTCTTTAATGAAGGAACGGAAACTCCTCTCTTCAAAAGATTTCCGGATACTTTCATAATGTCATCCAACGGTCTCTGAATTCCGTCATAAATACTTCCAATCAATCCCGGTCCTAATTCTACGGACATCGGTGCACCGGTGGAAATAACCGGTTCTCCCGGTCCTAAACCGGCGGTTTCTTCGTAAACCTGAATGGAAGCTCTGTCACCATGCATTTCTATAATTTCACCAATCAGATTCTGGTTACTAACTCTTACCACGTCAAACATGTTTGCATCACGCATTCCCTCGGCAATAACCAAAGGTCCTGCAACTTTTTTGATTGTGCCTTTACTATTTTCCATGTTTCTTTCCTTCCTGTTTCTTTTTAATCGTTTCCAAAAAGAATATCTGAACCAATTGCCTGTTCCACGCTGTCTTTCACGCCCTGAATTCCGGCTCCGGTATTTCCCCAGACTCCCGGAATCAAAATAATTGCCGGTGTAATCAGTTCTTTATAATTCTCTAATTCTTCTTTTATTTGTTCTGCCAGAGACTCTGTAATATAGATAATGGCGTAACTCCCTTTTACCAGTCTTCTGATTTGATGGATGGCCTCTGTTTTTTCCTCTACCAGAAAAATGTCCAATCCCAGGGCGCCAAATCCATAAATGCTGTCATAGTCTCCGATGACTACTGCTTTATGCATACATCCGCCTTATCCTTTCTCCAATAAATTCCTCTTCAAACCCATTTTGTTTTCCAAGAAGAATAATCTTCGCTGTTTTTATCTCATTAAATCTGGCAACTGCATAGGCAATAATCGGTCCGATTCCAAAAGACTTATATTTTTCTCCTCGAATCAGTTCCACAATCTGATTATCGCACCAGCATTCAAATACCGATGGAGATGTTTTGAAAGCCTTAACACCTTCACCAAATCCCACACCTTCCAGATAACTGAAAATTGACTCCACACCTCCCACGGAAGCTGATTTCAATTCATCAATACTAACTCCTTCACAAGGCACCATGGCATGTTCCAGAAACTGTTCGTCCTTTCCTGCCTGTACCCCGCGAATGGCAATTTTAATGTTTGCCAATGTCAGTTGGGTATCTGCGTATTTTTTAATCAATTCGTTTTCTGCCTGATTTCCAATCTTTTTAATTGCCTGCAATGTTGCACGGTCAACAATTAAATCACATAACTGTCCGTCTCCGGTACGAAGCAGGGTTTCTGTTGCTTCCTTTGCAACCTTCTGCATTTCCGCCGGCAGACTTTCATACTTGCCTTCCCGGATTTTTTCCATTAATTCATCCGGCACCAGTTTTGTTCCCTCAATGAACACATGTGCCACATTCACGCCTGTACAAGCCTGTTTAATTGCAGCCTTTAAATTATGATACTCATCCTGAATTGTTAAAATGGAATATTCAGAGTCGTCATCCACAATGTCCTGTAAGACTTTCATTGTTTTCTGCTTCTCTTCTTCCATCATTTCTTCCAACTCATTTTCAGTCGTTCGACTGCCCCAGCCTCGATCCTGTAAAAAAGTCATTCCTTCATCAAAACTTTTGCTGGAAAGAAGTTGTGTCATGGCTTCATCCGTCAACAGTCCTGTTTCCAATGTTCTGACTCTGGCAACTCCATATGTATATTCCTTCTCCATGGTGTCACCTCCTAGCCAAACAATTTACCGGATGCCACATCCTTCAACTGTTCCAGTTTTGTATCAATCAAGGATTTCAACGTACAGTTTTCCTCAATCATTCCGTAACGCAAAATAAATCCGTCGGAAATATCAACTGCTTCTTTTCCTAAGGTAAGACTTCCACCATTTTCGGCGGCAATCTTATTGGCTTCGGCTTCAAAACCAGCCGGAATTCTGTCTAAATCTTTTTTGCCAAGAAGAATTTCTCCCGGTTTTCCAACCACATTGGCTTTTAAGATTTTAAGAAGCATTTCAAAATACTCCTGATCTGAAAGAGAAGTCATTTTTTCATATGCCTTGTCCAAAGCCATATTAATGTTTAACTGCTTTGCACCTAAAACCGCATTTCTTTCCGAAAACTCAGCGCCGGAATTTGATTTGCTGGCATAGAGTTCTCTTTCCTGCTGTGCCTTCTTTTCAAATTCAGCAACTTCTTCCGCAATCTTTTCTCTTTCCTGTTCCATATATTTGTCACAATATTCTTTTGCGTCTGCAATGATCTGACCGGCTTCTATTTCTGCTTTATTATCAATTTCTTTGATGATATTTTCTAATCCGCTCATAAATCTATCCTATCTTTCTTTTTTATAATGCAATTCCGTTTAATGCAAGGAATGAAATAAGAAGTGCTAAAATCGCATATGTTTCTACCATGGCCGGGAAAAGCATTGCTTTACCGAACTGTTCCGGACGTTTTGCAATGATTCCGATACTTGCTGCAGAAGTTTTTCCCTGATATTTTCCTGATACAAGACCAACAATACCCATTGGAAGACATGCTGCAAGAATTTCCATTCCCTGAACTGCTGTTAATTCAACAGCACCACTACCGATAATTCCGATTTTTGATAATGCAATAAATCCGATTAACAAACCGTAAAGACCCTGGGTACCAGGTAACAACTGCATAATCAAAACCTTTGCAAATTTGCTTGGGTCTTCTGTCATAACTCCGGATGCTGCCTGACCTGCAATACCAACACCGATTGCTGAGCCCATACCTGCCATCAATACTGCAATTGAAGCTCCCAATAATGCATAAAATAATCCTAAATCGTTAAAAAATTGTCCTAAACTCATCGTTTCCTCCATTCTGCCTTATCGGCAATATCCTTTTTTATTTTTTGTAATAATGTTCCGGCTTCTTATTCTTGCCTACACATCATTGAAATCCGTATATTTTGTATTTGTTCTGAAAGGTCGGAATTCCGTTCCGCCTCCTTCATAGAACTTTCCAAAGAATTCTACAAACTGCAATCTGTTTGTATGAACATATGCTCCCAACAGGTTGATTGCCATGTTAAAGATATGTCCAAACAGGAATACTGCAATGAAGAGAATTACTCCCGGAATTGTTCGTCCTCCCATGGCTGCCATGGTGTTAATAACCTGTGCAATAACTCCGGTTGCCAACCCCAATGCCAACAATCTGGAATAAGATAACAAATCACTTAACCAGCTGGTCGTATCATACAGGCTGTATGCTCCTAAAAGCATTCGTTTCGCCGGATTCTTTGCACGTCTTCCTGCCATCAGTAAAATTCCAAGCATTCCCACAACAGTCAGTACCTTGGCCAGCATATTCGCCCATGCCGGGAATGTAACCATGCCTCCGATAAAGGAAGCAAAAATACTGGTAGGAATCAGCATTAAAATCAATCCGATCAGGAAGAAGTACCACATAAGTACATCAAAAACAAATCCTGCAAAATCTTTTTCTTTCAATAACAAATATCCTTTAATTCCCAAACCGGTAAAGAGATGTATAATTCCGAAAATCATACAATATACCAACATTTTCATTGGCTGCGTAACCGGTTCAAACCACAACGGTGGTATGGTAACTTCTTTTCCAAAGAAGGTTCCGCTGATAACGGAAACGGCATTTCCAAAATATCCGCCAAACAGAACGCCCCAAATCAATGTGGATATTCCGCAATACATAAACATCTTGAAAGTCTTCGCCATTCCTTCTTCCATTCGCGGAAACTTCTTTAATAATATGAAGCATCCCAGGAACATCAAAAATCCGTAGGCTGCATCCGATAACATAATTCCAAACAGGAAGTAGTAAAAGAATGCTGTAATTGCCGTCGGGTCAATTTCCTTTTTGGTCGGCAGGGCAAAGGATTTGACAACCCCTTCCACTGCATTGGTAAATCCATTATTTTCAATCAGAACCGGTGCTTCTTCTTTTTCCGGTATCTCTTCACTTTCAAAGAACAGGCTGTACTTTTCTTCCAGTTCTTTTTTCAGCGGTTCCACATCCCTCGCCGGCATATATCCGGTAATAATGAAGGTGTGCTTGGACTGGTTCAAATCGCCCAGCACCCGGTATTTCAAACCTCTGGTTCGATAATAGTCTCCCAATTTCTTGAAGTCGTATCGCAATTCAGACTCTTCTTCCATCTTGGTCATCAGTTCATCAATTGCCTTCTGGGTGTTTGCAATTCGATCCAAGCGGTTATCGATGGATTTTTGCGGAACATGATGCGCCACTACCGGCGGTTTTGTAAAATTCAATTTTCGCAAAAACTGTTCCACTGCATCCTGTTGTTCTTTTACATAAAAGCAGGATACGTAAGTCTGATACTTATCCTGATGAACCACCTGAATACTCATTTGTTCCGGTGCTTCCAGTTCTTCTAATTTTTTCAAAAGACTTTCATTGTCATAGGAACCTGAAATGCATCCGACCTGATGGAATGTACTGCGGGTACCGACGTAATTCATCGCCACATCCATTTCTATCCACGGACTTAAAGTCTTGATTTCATCCTGAAACTTTAAGATGTCTGCTTTTTTCTCATCAATCTGCTTTTTCAAAGAAAGGACATTGTTTACATGATTCATCAGATTCTGCTGATCTGCAACAATCTGACCATATTCTTCTGTGTTCAACAACTTCTTTCCTTCCAGTGAAGAAAGTAGAGAGGTTTCTTCCGGGTAAAGCTCCTGTAATATTTCCAGAGCATTTTCCGCCAGTGCTGCATTCTTATCGAAGATTGAAACCTGCGTTGCCGTATTCATCTTTGACAAAAACGCCTCTGTTTCTTCATCTGTCTGCAGCAGGTCTTCCCTGATTTCCAAAACACCTTTTTTCTGTATCAGTTCCAGAATACCTTTTCTGTTTTCTTTCATTGCGCATATCATTACTTTGCGCATCTCTAAAACTGCCATGTATTCCTCCTGTTATCCAATAATTTCGCGGACAACTGCCTCTACAGCTTCTTCCATTTTTTCTGATGCCATATGGTGAATCATTGAAATTTCTTTGTCGATGCGTTCCTGAACCTGCACGGTTTCCGCCGCACACTGCTCTCTGGTTTTATCCATCTCTAAAAGACTTTTCTCTTCTGCTTTTTTCATTTCTGATTCCCGAAGTTCCAACGCCTGTTTTTTCACGTCCTCTTTCATGGAAAGAGCCTGCTCTTTGGCGCTTTCAACTTTCTTATCAGCAGAATTTTCCGCTACCTTAATAGCATCTACTGTTTCTTTTATCATAAGAGTTTTTTCCTCCTTTACACATCCACTTAAATATATTACTTTTGTATAAATAAATCTATAGAATTCATAAAACGTTTAATTATTGTTTCCAAATAGTTCCATATCTTCTGTTGTTTCATGATATTTCTACAGGTTCTTGTGGTTTCGAGTTAATTTTCTTATTTTTGAATAGAACTTCCGTCTTTTTTCAGTCCCATTCCATATTTGAACATTACCAGACTGTCATCAGTGAATTTTTCAGCAATATCATAGGCTGTTACCGGCCATGTTACCGGTGTTGTTCCGGTAAATTCCACATCCCCGAATAACACATCTGCGATACCTTCGCACTGGGTTCCCGGAAGCCATGCACAAACCAATGCATCTATGCTATCCATTTCTTCCTGTACAGTCAGCGGCCGTCCTGTTACAAGCATTAAAACAATCGGAATGCTGTCTCCGAATTTTTCCTTTGTTTCCGCTACCATAGTCTTTCCGTAATAATTCAGGTAAAGTCCGTTTGCTCCGGTATCTCCGGCAGATTCCGAATATGGATTTTCTCCTGCAACAATAATGACCGCATCCACATCTTTGGAAATGTCCTCCGCAGAATCAACATACTCAAATTCTTTGTCGGAAGCTACTTCTTTAAATCCTGCCAAGATCGTAGTTCCAATTGTTGTTTCACCTTTGTCTCCATTCCAGCTGATGGTCCATCCACCGCACTGTGTTCCAATATCATCGGCTGCTTCTCCCATCACGGCAATTTTCTTTCCTTCTGCCAGGGTCTGAATTGCAGTCTTTTTGTTTTTCATTTTATCATTTTTCAGTAAGGTTAGAGATTCGCTAACTGCTTTTCTTGCCAAAGCTCTATGTTCATCACATCCCACTGCTTCCAGCTGTTCTTTCTCAGCCTTTCCGTTAATTTCTTCTTCAAACAGTCCTGTATTAAACTTCACCGTTAAAATTCTGGACACCGCATCATCGATTCGTTCTTCCGGAACGCGTCCCTCTTCAACCAATGTCTTTAAGGAATAGTAACAAATCTGCCAGTCCAACGGTTCCATCAGCATATCTACGCCGGCGTTAACACAAGCCTGTAACTGATCCTTATATTCTTCTCCCTTACAATGTTCTACACCGTCGTAATCTGAAATGACAATTCCCCGGAATCCCAGTTCGCCTTTCAGATAATCTGTAATCAATTCTTTATTTTCATGACAGTTCACTCCGTTAATGGAATTGTATGATACCATCAAGGTCTGCGCCCCTGCTTCAATTGCAGACACATAAGGTTTGATAATTTCATTTCGAAGCAGCTGGTCGAATTTTTCAGGTTCCATCTGAACATCGCCCTGATTTACGCCCTGTTCTACCTGTCCTTCTCCCACAAAGTGTTTGATGGAGCAAAGAACTCTGTAGTCCGAGATAAAATCATCGGAATCTTTTCTTCCCTGAAGTCCATTGACATAAGCAGTTCCTAATTCTGTAACCAAATCCGGATTTTCACCGAAACACTCATAAAATCTTCCCCAATGTTCATCATATGCCACTCCCAATACCGGTGAAAAGGCATAATTTGAACCAATGGCTCTTGTCTCGGATGCAGTTGTCATACCGATTTCTTCCACCAAAGCCGCATCACCTGTAGCCCCTAAGCCAATCTGATGTGGAAAAATCGTGGTTCCGTATACATTATTGTTTCCATGAACAGCATCCACACCATATAAAATCGGAATTTTGAATTTACTTTCTGACGCTGCCTTCTTGTATCCGTTAATTTCCTGAGACCAGTCTTCCGGATTGTTTCCACTGGTTGGTGCAGAACCGCCACCACTCAAGATTGCTCCCAAGCCATACTGGGTTACATCTTTAAAGTCCGCGCCGCCGTCTGCCACATTTCGTTCCGCCATAATCATCTGGGCAATCTTGTCTTTTAATTCCATTCTGGACATTAAATCCTTTACTCTGTCTTCCGTGGAGGCTTTGGCATCCAGATAAAGCGGTTTCTCCTCTTTCGCTTTTTTGTCTCCGGACTGACATCCTGCAAGCATGGATGCAGATAAGGTAAACACCATTCCAAAGGCAACAAGCTTTTTACCCAATCCTTTTGTACTGATTCCTTTTCGCATAATTCTTTCCCTTTTCTCCCGTTTTTTCCTGTAAAAAACATCCCTATGAGAAAACGGTACACAACCGTATGTCTGACAGGGATGTTCTTTTAAATGTTCGATATATGATTCTTTTACAATTATTTATTGGAGATGACATGCTCTCCTTTAAATTCCATCGTAAACACTACGCCGTTTTCCCTATTTTCCGCATAACATTTTCCGTTATGCTCTTTCACAATCTCTCTTACAATATAGAGACCGACTCCAATATTGGCATTATCATCCATGCTCTTTTTACTGAAGTAACTTTTCCATATCTCATCAAAGCTTTCTTCCGGAATCTTTTCCCCTTGATTATAAACAGATAAAACTGCATTTTCTCCCCGCATTCGCAAAGATACTTTTACACCACTCTCTGATTCTGCATGTTCAAACGCATTCATCAGCAGGTTGTTAAATGCCTGCATAACCTGTTCCTGATTCATCATAATATAAATATCAGACTCAATCTCAAAGCTAATTCGCAGATTCTTCTTATTCATCCATGATTTATATCTCTTTTCACGTAAGAGAAGTAAGTTTGAGAGATTTCCACGTTTTAAGTGAATCTTCTGTTTTTCCCCGTTATTCATAGACAGATTCAGTAAATCTCTGATCATATCAGACATTTTATTAATTTCTTCCATTACTGAATCGTAATATTCTTCCATTGCCTCCGGATGATCCAGACTCATCATTTCCAACTGACTGGATACAATCGCCAATGGTGTTTTCAATTCATGGGTAGCCATTCGGATAAAATCTTTCTTTCTTTCATCCATTTCTACCAGGTCATTATTCTGTGTTCGCAGCAAATAGTTGTAATTCTGTGTTTCCAACAACCGGTCGGAAAAATTCATATACATTTCAAAAATGCGCGATGCCAAAATGCCAACCTCATCATTCGAAAACTTGTAAGTATTTTTATCAAAATCAATCTGTCCTTTTTTCAGTTTCTGAGTAATTTCCTCCAACTGTTCTACCGGTCTTAAGGTCCTGTTTGCCTGGAGAAGAGAATACGGCAGCGACAGTGCCAGTCCAATCAACATTTCCAAAATCAGAAATCGACTGATAATATCTACACTACTGTCCAGAGACTTGATATTCATTACTATCAAAACGTAATAATACCGGTCCCCTTTTTTAACTTTGCCTTTTACTTCAACCTGATTATCACTGATAATCGGCATTGGATTCTCACTATAATCTTCAATATCCATAATTCCAAGACTATCCGGTCTGACATTCAGATTTCTCTTTCGGTCACTGGTATATAAAATGCGATCTTCGCAAAACACATCTAATACATAACCGTCAGAAACCAGGTTTTCCAATTCCTGCTCTTCCTGTCTACTCAGTTTATCCAGCTGATATTGCGATATTTCCTTATAAGTAGCTTTCATCTTTCCTTTGATTTCAAGGAGATAATAATCTTTCGCAAAGAATTTATATCCCCAGATCATTCCGCCAATCAGAATAATCAAAAAAATCGTCATTCGGATAAGATACTTACTCTTAATTCTGTGCATCCTTTTCCTTTACCTCAAAACGATATCCTACACCGTAAACAGATTGGATGTATGGATGGTCATCAGTCATTTTCTTTCTAAGCTGTTTTACCAATGTATCCACAGTTCGGATATCTCCATCATATTCAAAGCCCCATACCGCATTCAAAATTCTTTCGCGGCTTACGACTATATTTTCGTTTTCTGCAAAATAAACCAACAACTCAAATTCCTTCGGTGTGGTTTCAAAATATTCATCATCCAAATATGCTTTACGGTAATTCTTTTCAAGTCTCAATGCACCACGTTCAATGGCATTCGGTCCCTTCTGGTCGTTTCTGTCAATCAACTTGTCCATATGTGCTAACAGGACCTTCATCAGAAATGGCTTTGTGATATAGTTGTCCGCACCGCCGTTTAAGCCTTCTAACTGGTCTTCTTCGGATTCTCTCGCTGTCAACATGATAATTGGCAACTGGGAATGTTTTCTAATTTCCTTAAGAACCTGAATTCCATCGATATCCGGCAACATACCATCCAGAAGAATAATGTCGATTTTTTTACTGTACTCAAAAAACAGATCAATTCCGGTCTCGCCATTTTCAGCTGCCAGTACTTCAAATTCATTTCTCTGAAGAAATTTTGTGAGAACTTCTCTCAACTTCATGTCGTCTTCAACGACTAATACAACCTTTTTTCCTTTGTTCATTTCCGTACCCCTTTTAAATCCATTCTATAATCAAAGCATTTACCACTATATTGTGTAAAACCACTGATCATCAGCATTTAAATCGCTTACTTCAATATAGTCATATTTGCCCTTCATATCCAACTGTTGGTTTTTAATACTAACCGTCACGCCCGGTTCAACCGATTTTGTAATAAAAGCATTACTTCCAATCACCGCACCGCGACCAATCACAGTTTCTCCACCAAGGATTGATGCTCCCGCATAAATTGTTACATGATCCTCGATTGTCGGATGTCGTTTAACCCCTTTCAGACGTTGTCCGCCTCTTGTGGATAAAGCACCGATTGTTACTCCCTGATAGACCTTAACATAGTCTCCGATAATCGTTGTTTCACCTACAACAATACCGGTTCCATGATCGATAAAGAAATATTTTCCAAGTGTTGCACCCGGATGAATGTCGATTCCGGTTTTGCTATGTGCCTGTTCCGTCATCATACGCGGAATAATCGGAATGCCTAACCGGAACATTTCATGTGCCAAACGATTAATTGTAATTGCATACAGTCCCGGATAACAGAGAATAATTTCATTCTTATTAAAGGCGGCAGGATCTCCGTCAAACGTCGCCTTTACATCTGTTTCCGTATATTCACGGACTTTTGGTATTTGCTTGAAAAAATCAAGAGACATCTGCTGTGCTCTGTCTTCGATTTCTTCCTGATTCATCTTTGCATTTTCCGGCAGTTGTCGTAATACAATACTGATTTGTTTGGTCAGATTGTAAACCACATCTTCAATAATAACCGCCAATCTACTGTCATCATTGTAAAATCGATAGGAACGGTCACGATAATATCCCGGATAAACAATATTCAGCAATTTCTTTGTAATATCAGCCACAACTTCTGTATCCGGCTGGTCAAACAGCTCTATTGAATCAATCGTTTTTTCATTTTCGTAATCTTCTAATATATTATTTACAATCCCCTTGATTTCTGCCTCGATTTTGCTATGCATCTTCTACCTCCGTCACTTCATTGTATGCAAATGACCTTGGGGGAATCCCTTTAGTTATTATCTCCCAATTTTTCCTTAATCGCATTCAATAATTCGTCATAGTTTTCAAATGCAGGAAATTCCGGATACTCAGCCTTAATGGCATCTGTACTCTTAAATAAAAATCCTGCCTTACTTGCCTGAATCATACCAATATCATTGTGGCTGTCTCCGCTGGCAATTGTTTCATATCCAATAGACTGTAATGCTTTAACTGTTGTGTATTTTGATTTTTCACAACGCATCTTATGTCCTGTAATTTCTCCGTTTTCATTTACAACCAATGAATTACAGAAGATTGTAGGCCATCCTAATTTCTTCATCAATGGTTTTGCAAACTGTGTAAATGTATCGCTGATAATGATAACCTGTGTTAATTCACGAAGGCTGTCTAAAAATTCTTTTGCTCCCGGAATCGGATCAATTTTTGCGATTGTATCCTGAATTTCCTTTAATCCTAATCCGTGTTCCTTTAAAATACCGATACGGTATTTCATCAATTTATCGTAATCCGGTTCATCTCTTGTTGTCTTCTTTAATTCTTCAATGCCTGTCTCTTCAGCAAAAGCAATCCAAATCTCCGGAACTAATACACCTTCTAAATCTAAACATACAATATCCATGTTTCCTCCTTAACAAACGGCTAACCGTTTTCTCTTTTGATTTTTATATTTTTACACACCATAAGATTATATCACAATTTCAGCATTATTTTAAGTAATTGTTCTAATTATTTTTTTATTTGTTTTTCCCCTAAAAATGGAAGTTTTTTCAACTTTCAACAATTTATTTACACTTTATTGACAATTTCGGGTTATAATAAGAAAGCGACACAATGAAAACACTGGATAAGGTATAGAATAATGAGTAATAAAAACAAAAAACACGAAAAAATCAACCCTGCTTTCGGATTAACGGACCAGCAGGTTTTAGAACGACAAAATATGGGGTTGGTAAATACAAAAGTTGATTCTTCCACCCAGACGGTGCGGGAAATCATCACATCCAATGTATTTACCTACTTTAACTTTATCTTTTTGGTTCTTTCTTTCTTACTGATTTTGGTTGGTGCTTTTAATAATCTGACATTTCTGCCGATTATTATTTCCAACACACTGATTGGTATTATTCAGGAGTTACGTTCCAAAAAGGTATTAGACGAATTAACCATCTTGAATGCGCCGCACTGTATCGTTCTTAGAAATGGAAAAAAAGTTAAAATTGATGCGGAACAGCTTGTTCGTGATGATATTGTCATCTTCTCTGCCGGAAACCAGATTCCTGCGGACGCAACAGTAATCAAAGGTTCCGTAAACGTAAATGAATCCCTGATTACCGGTGAGTCTGATGAGGTTACCAAGGAACCGGGGCATCAGCTTTTGTCCGGAAGTTTTATTGTTTCCGGAAAATGCATTGCCCGTCTGGACAAGGTAGGTGAGGAATCCTATGTTTCTCAGCTGACACTGGAAGCTACAAAATCCAAAAAGCACGAACAATCAGAAATGATTCGTTCTCTGAATCGTTTGGTACAAATTGTGGGAATTATTATTATCCCGGTAGGTGCAATTCTCTTTTCTCAGCAGTACTTCCTGTCAGGAGCTTCGTTAAAAGACAGCGTTACCGGTATGGTGGCTGCCGTCATCGGAATGATTCCGGAAGGTTTGTATCTTCTGGCAAGCGTTGCTTTGGTTGTCAGTGCAATCCGTCTGGCAAAACAGCAGGTATTACTTCACGATATGAAATCCATCGAAACCCTTGCCCGGGTCGATGTTCTGTGTGTTGATAAAACCGGAACCATTACGGTTCCGGAAATGGAAGTCAGCGGTCTGCATCTCTTCGAAAATGCTACGGCGTATAACGAAGAGCAAGTCCTTGGTCTGCTTTCAGACTTTTCTTCTGCAATGACTTCCGATAACGCCACTATGGCGGCGATGAAAGACTATTTCAAGGAACCTGTTACAAATCCGGCTCAGCAGATTATTTCTTTCTCTTCCGAAAGAAAATACAGTGCCGCTGTTTTCCAGGGTACTCCTTATGTTTTAGGAGCTCCGGAATTTCTTTTGTTACAGGACTACCCGACCTACGCCAAGGAAATTGAGCATTACAGTGAAAAAGGATATCGTGTCATTGTCTTTGGAACCTATGACGGAGAAATGACCGGCAAGCGTTTGGAGAAAAGCATTCGTCCGATCTGTCTGATTTACTTATCCAACGCCATTCGCAGCGGTGCCCGGGATACCTTTGCATATTTCGAAAAATGCGGTGTGGAAATTAAAGTAATTTCCGGGGATAATCCTGCCACCGTTTCCGAAATTTCCGAAAAGGCTTGTATTGCAAATGCCGAAAACTACATTGACGCTTCTACACTTCAGCCGGAGGATATTGATGAAGCCATTGAAAAATATACCGTATTCGGACGTGTTACTCCGGATCAGAAACAGTTGTTTGTCAACGCCCTGCAAAATCAGGGCCATACCGTTGCCATGACCGGTGACGGTGTTAATGATGTTCTTGCATTAAAAGATGCTGATTGCAGTATTGCCATGGCTTCCGGTAGTGATGCCGCAGCCAATGTGGCCCAGTTGGTTTTACTGGACTCTGATTTTTCCAGAATGCCATCTGTCGTTTTGGAAGGTCGCCGTGTTGTTAACAACATCCAGCGTTCCGCCAGCCTCTTTTTGGTTAAGAATATTTTCTCCCTGTTGATGGCATTGTTCTCAATGATTTTTATGTTCAGCTATCCATTGGAGCCATCGCAGATTTCGCTGATTAGTGTCTTTACCATCGGAGTTCCTTCCTTCGTTCTGGCGTTGGAAGCAAACCATAACCGGATTAGCGGTAAATTCCTGACCAATGTATTTTTAAAGGCTTTACCTGCCGGTTTGACAGACTTTATTGTTGTTGCGGGACTGGTTGTGTTCTGTAACGAATTCCATGTAGACGAACAAAGTATTTCCACCTGTTGCACAATTTTACTTGCAATTGTTGGATTTATGATATTATATAGAATTGCCTCACCAATGACAGTCCTTCACTGGGCACTGCTAATTTCCATGTTCATTGGCTGGCTGGTATGTATGCTTTTTGTCGGAAAATTATTCTCTATTACAGATATCACAAGACAATGTACCATGTTACTGATTGTTTTCGCTCTGATTACCGAGCCGTTGCTGCGATATTTGTACAAGCTTTGCTGTTACTTTTTAGAGCAAATCGAAATGAAGCATGCACAAAATATTTCACGTAGAAGAAATGCAAAACATTCTAAATAAATCTTTTGAAAGGAGATACTATTTCTAGTATTAATATTATGGCAGAAACAAAATTCACAGGAACAGATACTTATGTGGCATCCGAAGATTTGATGGCCGCAGTGGAGGTTGCTTCCACATTGGAGAAACCTCTCTTGATTAAAGGGGAACCGGGAACCGGAAAAACCATGTTGGCGGATGCCGTTGCAAAAGCTTTAGACAAAGAACTTTTAATCTGGAATATCAAGTCCACAACAAAGGCTCAGGACGGTCTGTATATGTATGATACTATTCAGCGTCTTTATGACAGTCAGTTTGACGAGTCCGGCGTGGACGACATCTCTCATTACATTAAGTTTGGAAAGCTGGGAGAAGCGTTCAAAAAAGACGAGCAGGTTGTTTTATTGATTGACGAAATTGACAAAGCAGATTTGGAATTTCCTAATGACCTTCTTTGGGAATTGGATAAAATGGAATTTTACATTCACGAAACCAAGGAAACTGTAAAGGCTAAGAAACGTCCGATTGTTATTATTACATCCAATGCGGAAAAGGAATTGCCGGACGCGTTCCTTCGTCGTTGTATTTTCCATTACATTGAATTTCCAAATCAGGATTTAATGAAGCAGATTGTAACTGCTCATTTTGAAAACCTGGAAGATCATTTGTTGGAAAGTGCTATGAAGACTTTCTACTGGATTCGCGGTATTCGTGATGTACGTAAGAAACCAAGCACTTCCGAATTGATTGATTGGATTCGTGCACTGATGATTGGCGGCGTGGATCCGGACAAAATCCAGCAGGAACTTCCATTCCTTGGTGTCTTGATGAAAAAAGACGAAGACATGGAAATGGTTCGGGATATGAACACATAAGGAGGCTCTATGTTTACACCATTTTTTTACATACTGAAAAATAATGGTCTCAACATTTCTACCACGGAATGGCTGACGTTAATGGATGCCCTAGACAAGGATTTGGCTCATTCCAGTTTTACGGACTTCTACTATCTTTGCAAAACAATTCTTGTAAAAAGTGAAAGCGATTACGACAAACTGGACTCAGCATTTCTGGAGTATTTCAAAAATGTGAAAGAACAAAAACTGAATCTGGAGCAGATTAACAAATGGCTTCATAACGATGCCAAAGAAGGAACCATGACAAAACCGGAAATGTACCGTGATATGCGTACCAAACGAGAAGCCAAAGAGGTTCATCGAATGTTCCGGGAACGTATCGGGGAACAGCACACCGAACACAATGGTGGTAATTACTGGATTGGTACCGGTGGCGGCTCTGAATTTGGAAAGAATGGTCATGTAGCCGGCGGAATTCAGTTAGGTGACAAAGCCGGAATGAAGACTGCCTTTGCCGTTTTAGGCGAGCGTCGTTACAAAGACTTCCGTCACGATACAAAACTGACCATGCGTCAGTTCCAGGTTGCTTTCCGGGAACTTCGCCAATACTCCAGAAAACTGGATTTGCCAAAGACAGAACTGGACATTGACGGCACCATTGATTCCACCTGTAACCAGGGGGGTTATCTGAAACTGGAATTCGAGCAGCCACGAAAGAACACCGTAAAGCTGATGCTTTTATTTGACAGTGGCGGTTCCATGTATCCATACAGTGAATTGTGTAACGAGCTGTTCCAGTCCGTACACAAAGCCAATCATTTCAAGGATGTAAAGACCTACTATTTTCATAATTGTATTTATGCGAAATTATATAAGAATCCGGAATGTGACACCGGAGACTGGATTGACACTACCTGGGCATTTAAAAACTACGACAAGGATTACAAGGTCATTATCGTAGGAGACGCCGGTATGGCGCCGGAAGAATTCCATGACAAGAATGGAAATTACAGTGGTCCTAACGGTGGTCTTTCCGGCTATGAATGGATTCAGTTATTCAAGAAAAAATATCCGAATACCGTCTGGCTTAACCCGAACTATCACGGGGATTTATCCAACATGTATTGGATGGAATCAGAGCGTTTGATTCGTGAGGAAATTGATATGTTCCCACTGACCGTAGATGGTTTGAAACGGGGGATCAAAACATTAATGAATGATAAAAAATAAAATATATTGTTGTTTTGATGAACAACGCATCAAAAAAGGGGCTGTAAAAAAGCCCCTTTTTTGACGCAGACTAAAAGTTGTTTTGATTTTAGGTTATTGGATCGCGCATCAAACGTAACATAATGTATGAATCAGCCTTAACATTTATGATTTTTGTCTTGTTAAGGTACACTCGAAAAAACGAAAAATTGAGATTGTACCTTGCAAACATGAAAATCGTCAGTACTAAGGTACACTTAAAGAGATGATGGATTGAAGCCATACCTTGCAAACCATAAAATCTCTAGTGTCAGGGTGACTTCCTGCTGACAGCCTTCCCCACGTCTCTCTTATTTCACCTTGATGGAAAGATTTGGAGAAAGAAAATATTCCGGAAATTCTCTTTCAAGATGAACGATGCCATCCTTGTCTGCTTGAATTACGGCCTGCGGTATTTCCGCATACAATACCTTCTTTTCACTTTGTTCCGTTTCTGTAATTGTTGTGGAAATAAAGACATCATCGATATCCGGATAATCCTCCTGGAAACTTAAGGTGCTAATCATCTTTGTTTTTTCCATATCCACCACTACCGGAATAGAATCTTCCTCTGATAGTTCCTTGTAAATTTCTCCATAGACCGGGTCTTCTTGATCCGGAACGAATAACTGATTTATCTCTCCGTAGGCGTCATAAAATTTATTTGTTTTGGTATTCCATTTAATGTCTTTTCTATCCTTGGAAAGTAATTCTGCTTCCGACAGAATCAACTCAAAGTCGTCTCCCATCAGATAGAACCCACTTTTAATCACAGTCAAAATTTCCCCGTTTTCCTCTTCCGGATAATAGGTCATCTGCTTTCCTGACAATTCCACACCCTTCTTGGATTTCAAAAGAAACTCCACCTGGGCATCCATGGTATTTTTCTCGTCCATGGAATAGTAGATATTCGTACAAGTCGGATACATCAGCACTTTATGAATTGTGATTTTTTGTCCCTTTAAAGTCACAGTCTGATTTACCTTGTATGCCTTCGGAGGTTGTGGTTTCTTTAATGCAATGTCAAAAGATACAATTTCCTCCACATATTTCTGGGTCTGCTTATCAAAAGTATTGGCTGTTGCAGTCAATCGAATCTTCTTTGGAAACTCCCATTTCTGTTCGGTATCCTCCATAAGAAGCCAATCATCGATCACATAGAGACAACTCGGATTTTCTTTTGTACCGAAAGCACTACTCGTATAACTATAATTATCATTTACTTCCCCCAGATCCAGATTTTCAATCTGAATGTCATTTAACGTTCCTTTTTTATCGTCCGCGAAATCACCGCTAACCGAGAAAACAAAATTTGATTCATCAGCGATACAATAAGAAAGTGTTACGCTTCCTCCCTGAACTTTTCTGGTCTGATTCACTACGGTTTCACAATCATTCTTTAACGCTTCCTGAATCCCTTCATCCTCTGCTGCGCCTTCAATCCAATCTCCGATAATCGGAATTTTTGCAAGTGTTCTTGCAATGGTCGGAGACGTATTCACCCCAATCACTGTAATACTGCTTAAAAATACCATTGCAAAAACAAAATTTCTGATTGAAATCATAGCTGTATGAACCCGTGCTTTTCGTTTTACAGTTTTTGCAATTCTTGAAATATCATTTTTTTCCTGTTCCAAATGAACTTCTTCAAAAAAATGATCAAACTCATTCTTTCTATCGTACATATTTTCCCCTCCTATTCGTCCTGCAATTCCAGTCTTAAAAGACTCAAGGCTTTTCTCAGTCTCGTGGCCACGGTTCCCTGTGGTGTTCCGGTAATTTCAGATATTTCTGCCACTCCGTATCCAACAAAATATTTCAACACCACAACCTGACGATACTTCTCCGGTAATTTCTGCATTGCTATTTTCAATGGCAGGGAATCATATTGTTCCACTGTGGATTCTTCCGGTAACTCATCAATTCCATTCACTTTACTGAATTTCTTATAATGGTTATTGCACAAATTGATTAGAATGCGAATCATCCATGTCTCCAAATACTCTATTTCCCGAAGACTCTTTCGCTTCAAATATCCCTTATAAATTGCTTCATCCACAATATCAATTGCCATACTTTCACTAGAAAAATATGAATAAGCAATTTTAATCATTTTTGTTCTCATATTATCGATTCGATAAAAAAAATCGTCGTCACGTATATGCATTTTCTTACTCCCTGTGTTTTTGTTACAATCCTATCTATTTTACGAGGTTTTTTAGCGCTTTTTCAACCCTTACATATATTAGACCATTCAACACTCCAAATTTATTTTTTTATTTTTAATTTTTTCAAAAAAAAATTGACCTATCTGCTAGGTCAATTTTCTTTCCCGGTTATTTTTTCTAATTTTACGCGAAAAGCAATTCTTCTGGTGGTGTTAATTCCATCAAACTTGATAACGTATGCCATCTGCTCCGTATCTTTTTCCAGGATTTTCCCTTCTCCAAAAACAATATGCCGAACGCGGTCTCCCTCTTCTAAGGTATCCTGATTGATCTGCGGTTCCAATACTTTCCCTCGCAAGTAAATATATTCTCTCGCTTCCTGAAGAAGCTTTTCATCCGGTTTTGTATGAAACTCCAATAGTTTTTCATCAATATCAAAAATAAACCGGGATGGGTAGCGATAGGTTCCGTCAAAATTCTTTCCTTCCGATTCTGAAAGATACAAGCGTTCTTTTGCTCTTGTAACGGCAACAAACGCCAACCGTCGTTCTTCTTCCATGCTCTCTAAGGTCTTTGTTTTCCGAGACGGAAAAACACCTTCGTTCATTCCACACAGAAATACATTCGGGAATTCCAGTCCCTTTGCCGCATGAACAGTCATTAATTTTACTTTATCAGAAGAATCCACCGTATCTGTGTTCGTAAACAATGCAATATGCGACAAATAGCTTTCTAACGTCGTCTCTTCTCCACAGGTGGTTTCATATTCATAAATGGACTGCTTCAATTCTGCCAGATTATCCAGACGTTCCTGGCTGCCTTCCGTACGAAGCATTTTTTCATATTCGCTCCGGTTCATCAACTCAGAAATCAATTCTGAAATTGGTCGGTCCTCATAGTCTGCGGAAAACCGCTCGATTAACGCAATGAATTTCTTTGCACCGGTTCCTTTCAAAACCTCGTCCTCTACATTCTCTTTTAAGGCCTGATACAGACTACACTGATGTTCCTGGGCATATTCCTGCAACAATCGCATTCTTCGCTGTCCAATATTTCGTTTCGGAACATTCACAATTCTCGCAAAAGATAAATCATCCTGATAAGCAATCATTCGTAAATAGGATAATGCATCCTTAATTTCCATTCGATTAAAAAACTGTACTCCGCTGTAAATGGTATACGGTATTTCTCTTTTCAGAAAAACTTCTTCTAACGTTCTCGTAACATAATGTGCACGGTATAGAACGGTGATATCACCGTAACGTTTCCCGTAACGGAGCAATTCCGTAATCTCTTCTGCAATCCATTCCGCTTCTTCTGCCGCAGTCTTTCCATGATGACAAATCACCCGTTCTCCGTTTTCTAATAGCGGAATCAAGTCCTTCTTTATTCGGGTATGATTCTTCTCTATCAGAGAATTTGCCACCGATAATATCTCCGGTGTGGAACGATAGTTTTCCATCATCATAATCGTTTTCGTGCCCGGAAAGTTTCGTTCGAATTCCAATAGGTATCTGGACTCTGCTCCTCTCCAACTGTAAATAGTCTGATCCGGATCTCCCACAATAAACAGATTCTTATGATACGCACAGAGTACCGACATCAATTGGTACTGAATCCGGTCAATGTCCTGAAATTCATCAATCATGATATATTCCAGACGCTTCTGCCATTTCAGTTTCACCTCTTCATTTACCTGAAAAATATAAAGCGCAAATTTTAATAAGTCATTGTAATCCAGTCCAAAACACTTCTTTTCCTGATACAAATATCCATAAAAAATAATATCATCTGCATCCACTGCATTTTCATACTTTTCCTTCAGCACTTCTAAAGACATGGTAATCATATCTTCGTAATACTTCGGTTCCTTAAACAGTTTCCGCATTTCAATCATGTCTCTTGCTTTGCTAAAGGTCATATCCCGCAGAGTCAGTCCCCGTTCCTCATAAATAATTTTCAGCATGGCATCAATATCTGAATTATCCAGCACCAGAAAGCTTTTCGGATACTGCACCACAAAACTGTCCTCCTGCAAAATGGAAACACAGAATCCATGAAAGGTATTGATATATCCGGTGTCATTATCGCCGGTTAAACGATGAATTCTCTGGCGCATTTCATTAGCCGCCTTATTTGTAAATGTGACACACAAAATATTTCCCGGCAGGATTCCCAGCTCATTTACCAAATATGCAAAACGATGGGACAGGGCTCTCGTCTTTCCAGAGCCCGCTCCCGCAATGACACGAACGAATCCTTCCGTGGAAGTAACCGCATCTCTTTGCGCTGTATTTAAGTTTTCTAAAAGATCAAACATCTCTGTTCTCCTAAATGTTAATGAATGAATTCATTATAGCATCTTTCGAACATATGTTCAATATTATTTCTTCCACAAATATTTCTGTAAATCTACTTTTCCATCCACCACTTCTATTCCATCTTCTCGAAGTAGTCTTTCCTGCACTCCTTCTCCAAATGCAAAATTTCCCGGCAACTCTCCTTTCGCATTCACCACTCTGAAACATGGAATATGTTCCGGATCCGGATTTTTATGAAGTGCATTTCCAACTGCTCGTGACATTTTTTCATTACCTGCCAACTTTGCAATCAACCCATAAGTTGCAACCTTGCCTTTCGGGATTTTTTTCACCGCTTCATAAATCCTCTTTGTCGGTGTATCTGTAACAAGGTCATAACTTTCCGCAATCATTCGCTCAACTTCTTTCTTAGGAATGGAGCCATCCAAAATGATTGTATTCCAATGTTCTTTGTTCTGATGATATGCGGGAATGACTGACTCGTACGCCTGTCTCCAGAAATCCCTCCACTCCGGACTCACCTTAACATTCAAACAAATATGCCCCTCTCTTTCATAGGTCCATAAAAACGCCTTCTTACTTCCTTTCACTCGAACCAATTGCCAATTGGGATCATGAAAGGGTGCCTCCTGATACGTGTCAGGAAACGATAATCCATAGGCTAGTGCTTCTTCTCGTGTTTTCATAATGCGATTCTCCCTTTTCTTTCGTTCATTCATTTCTTATGAATTATATTATATCTTCTTTCTATTCTAGTGTCACGAAGACTGCTGCAATGAATAACCGTTTTGCCCAAACAGCTTCAAACCAATATGCAGGATTTTTCAAAATTATCCCTATTCTTTTCAGATAAATGATAAAATTATAAAAACCACCTAACCTTTTTCTAACAGTATCGACTAATATAATGTAACATTCATGAATGAAACAGTGAGGGCAAACAAATGAATACCAATGAAGCATTAAAACAATTTGAAAACAACGATTTTCTGAATCAGATTTACCAGTTTTCTTACAAACGCTGTAGTACCGGTACAGAAGCTGAAGACCTTTGTTCTGAAATAATTCTTTCAGTATTATCAGCAATTCAGAAACAAACAAATATCCTGGAATTTCACGCTTTTGTCTGGACCATTGCACATCGTGTCTACGCCGATTATTGTGCCAAGCGAAGTAAAAACTCCATTTGCATCAGTCTGGAAAATACGAACCAATCTCTAATGTCTCGGAAGAATGAAATTGATGATCTAAAAAAAGGAGGGCAAGGATTCTGTATCAAAACACCACCTTGCCCTCTTAAAATAGTTATCTTTGGTATACTTTTATTATACGTCACTTTTGACGTCGTTCATTTTTTATTTCACTTTTACTCTCTTCGCCTTACTCCATTTGCTATAGAACTTCATTCCATATTTTTCCATATAGCTTCTGACTTTCACATAGTAAACCTTTTTACTTTTCAATTTTTTCAATGTAATTGACGTTTTCTTCGTTTCTTTGCATTTCTTGTTTTTCGTGAATTTCTTATTGCTTGCATACATCACTTCAAAGCCTGCTGCATATTGCATCTTTTTCCAGGAAACAGAAATCTTTTTCTTTTTCCGACTCTTTGCAGAAGTGATTTTGACACGTTTCTTTTCATATGGATTATACCGGGTAGGCATATAATCAGGAGTTGTCTCCTTCCATACCCCTAACATAGTATTGCATTCCCCAACTACTTTGTTTTCGCCTTTTTTGTAAACCTTAACAGTTATTTTTGCTGTACCTTCACTTTTACAATTAATGGTTCCATCCTGACGTATTTCAATAACCTTAGGTTTATCACTCTGATAGGTAATTGTATAATCACCATTCTTTTCATACTGTTCAAAGTCGGAAATTTGGAAAGACTTTCCCTGATATCCTTTGGAAATACAAAGCAACCCGTATCGCATTCTGCAATATTTTTCCGGAATCTCCATTTTCAATGCCCAGCCAAAATACATATAATATGGCTTTCCTTCATATTCCATAAATACATTGTCTGCCATCATTCCGTTTTCATAAACGTATACGAGTCCACCGGTTTTCGCTCGTAACCATCCATCCGTATACAACTGTCCCATTTCCATCTGTTCGGTTCTTTCCGGATTGGTTATCAGTGTGTGAGTGGCATTATCCTGCTTTGTAACTCCGCAAAACAGCACATCGTTCAAGCGATATCCAACAATTTCATCCGTTGCGATTTTTCCATTCTTTTTCCCAAAGAATTTTCCGTTTTCATACACAGTTTCTATATTCCCATTTGTCGTTTTTTCCCAGTCCATACCTTCAAAGGTCAGAAACGTTCCCTCTATCCATTCATGATAGTAGTATTTCGCAATTTCATTCTGATTGCTCCATCCATACTTTTTATAAACAATATCATAAAGTTTCCAGGTTCCGTCAATATATGCATAACACCAGGAATGTCCATTAATCTCTCCATAGGCCGGAACTTCCTTCATATCTGCATAGAATCCATCCGCAACAACAGCCGGAATTCCCAGACTTCTAAGCATGTCCTTCATTAATTCCGAATCGCTGACGCAATTTCCCTTTCGCTCATAAAACGTGTCAATGGCATATGCTGATGTTCCACCTTTATAAAGGATATTCTCTCGAATCCAATGTGCAATCTTATCCGTTTTTTCCTGGTTTGTCTTACATCCCTTGGTCACCTTTAATGCCAATGTTCTTATGACATCCTGGTCTTTTTTTGTTCCATATTTTAGTCGTAATCCCAACTTCGGATAACGTTTCACATAGACGTCATTCATATAATCAAAAGCCGCCTTGGTCAGTTTCGGTGTCAGCACATCATACATGCTCTTTTCTCCCGGAGCAACTTTTGCATATGTTGTTTCCACGGAAGCACTTCCGAATAACATGGAACAAACAAGTAACATCATTAATAATTTCTGAATCAAACTCTTTTTCATCTTCAGTTCCCCTTTCAATTTTTAAACATCATTATATATTATTTTTTAATGATTTCAATACTTCGTTCCAAGATTCCCTTCATCCTGGCAATCGCCATTCCGTAATTCGTAAATGGAACTCCCTGATTTACAGCCCGGCTCATTCGTCGAAGCACTTCTCTTTCATTGAGCATACATCCGCCACAATGGATTACCATTGCATACTTGGATAAGTCCTGTGGAAAATCTCTTCCGGCAGTATTCTCAAATTTTAATTTTTTCCCCGAATATTCCTGTAACCACATTGGAATCTTTACCGTGCCAATATCATCGCATTGTCTGTGATGAGTACATCCCTCAGCAATCAAAATGCAGTCCCCTTCTTTCAAGTCATCAATTTTCTGAATTCCATTGACTGCTACATCAAAGAATCCCTTATATCTAGACATCAGAATAGAAAAAGACGTTAGTGGTATATTTTCAGGAATGATTTCATTAACTTTTTCAAACACCTGACTGTCTGTAATCACCAATGCCACCTGATTGTTCAGTCTTTTCATAGTTTCTTCTAATTCACTTTCTCTCACTGCCACTGCCATTTTTCCGGCATCTAACAGTTCTCTGATAACTAATTGCTGCGGTAAAATAATTCTTCCCTTTGGTGCTCCACTATCAATTGGAATGACCAAAACAACCGTATCCCCATCCGGAATCAAATCCCTTACAACGTATTTTTCTTCTGCATAATCCTTCATCAGTTTAATAATACGTTCCTTCACCAAATGGATATTTTCCTGCTTATGAACAGATGCAAAAATAACCTGTTCCTCCGAAACTTCCAAGCCCAATCGACTCATTTCTCTGGTTTTTCCGGTCAGCATAACGCCTTCGTCTACTACATCACCTAATAAGTCCCATTTGCTAAATACAATTAGAAAAGGAAGGTCACGATCCATAAACATTTCAATTAACTGCTTTTCAGATTCAATGATTGGTTCCAATACATCCATCACTAAAATGGCCATATCCACTTTTCCCAAAACATCCTTGGCTTTCTGAATTCGCAATCGTCCCAAATCGCCTTCATCGTCAAAACCCGGTGTGTCCACAATGATAACCGGTCCCAGGGGCAATAATTCCATTGCTTTTTGTACCGGGTCTGTCGTAGTTCCTTTATGGTCCGAAACAATAGAAAGGTTCTGACCCGTTACTGCATTTACAAGACTTGATTTTCCCGCATTTCGTCTGCCAAAAAAACCAATATGTATACGCTCTCCTGATGGTGTTGCATTAAGACTCATAGGCACATCCTCCTTTTAAAATCTGAAATCTCTCGTTCCCTGCTCAATTTTTTCTAAATAGCTTTTCGCTGTTTCCCGAACCTTTTCTGTCGGTATTTTTTCCATTTCCTGTTTTATTAATTCTTCACCTACCAGTTTTGTTTCCTCACTGGCATAATCTTCTAAATATTCCTTTAATGTCATCAACGCATTCGGATGACAATAATTCAAAATCTGTCCCGACTTGCAGAAGCTCATAAAGCGGTCCCCTGTACGTCCCGCACGATAGCAAGCAGTACAAAAAGACGGTATCATTCCCATTTCCATTAACCATTTCACAACTTCATCCAACGTTCTCTGATCTGAAACATCAAACTGCTCTGTGTCAGTAGGACGGATTTCTTCCCCATAACCACCTACGCTGGTTCGCGATCCTCCGGAGACCTGTGAAACTCCCAGACGCAATACTTTCTCACGGACTTCCTGACTTTCTCTAGTGGAAATAATCATTCCTGTATAAGGAACAGCAATCCGAATAATTGCACAAATCTTTTCAAAGATTTCATCGCTGATTCCATTGTCAAATTCCGACGGATCTATATCATCTGCTTTCTTCACTCTTGGGACACTGATGGTATGAGGTCCCACACCATGAACCGCTTCTAAATGTTCTGCATGCATCAAAAGCCCCGCCAGTTCATATTTGTACATTTCAAGTCCAAACAACACTCCTAATCCTACATCATCAATGCCACCTTCCATAGCACGATCCATTGCTTCCGTATGATAGTTATAATCATGTTTCGGTCCTGTCGGGTGCAATTTCAGGTAGCTTTCCTTATGATAGGTCTCCTGAAAGAGAATATAAGTTCCTATTCCCGCATCTGCCAACATTTTATATTCTTCCACAGTGGTAGCAGCAATATTAACATTCACACGGCGAATTGCTCCATTTTTGTGCTTAATTGAGTAGATTGTTTTAATACAATCTAAAATATACTCAATTGGATTATTCACCGGATCTTCCCCTGCTTCAATTGCCAGCCTCTTATGCCCCATATCCTGTAATGCAATAACCTCTTTTTTGACTTCTTCCTGTGTCAACTTCTTTCTTGGAATATGTCGATTCTTTGCATGATATGGACAATAAACACATCCATTCACACAATAATTGGATAAATATAATGGTGCAAAAATCACAATGCGATTACCATAGTAAGCAAGCTTAATTTCCTCAGCCAACTGCTTGATTTCTTCCAGCACTTCCGAAATTTCACATTCCAATAATACTAAGGCTTCTCTATGCGTCAGTCCTTCACAAACTGTTTCTTTTCCTTTTTTCTTTGGCTTCGCTTTATCTAAAATCTGACGAATTAATTCTACATTATTCTTGTTTTCTTCTGCATATTTTAAAGTATCTAATATTTCCTGATGATTAATAAATTCATCTGCATTCAATGACTTCTTGTCATACATCTTTGTTCACGCTTTCTATTGTTTATAGTCTCCCCGGTCTTCAACAATCTTATATCCCGCATTCTCAACCCTCAGTTTCAGACAGCGGATACACTCTGCTGCTTCTTCACCGGTACATATTTTATTATCATATAATGAATATTTTTTTCTCACATCTTTAGGCGAAAGATTCGGCATCACTACATTAGCTCCGGCTTTTAGTCCCAGTTCTCTTCCCTGAGGATGAATCGTTCCTAGCGCCGTTGTGGCCGGCAATAATACATGTGGATGTGCCAGGCGAATCAACGCCAGCATCTTCAAGGTCTTTTCAAGGCTTCCAGCTTTTTCCATCCTAAGCGGTGTATCCTGATGTGGAATAAACGGACCAATCCCTACCATTTCCGGTTTCAGTTTCGTAATCAGCTGCATATCTTCTGCCAAAGTCTCACTGGTCTGCCCAGGCGATTCCACCATAAATCCACAACCTACCTGATACCCAATTTCCTTTAGATTTCTGAGACATTGTATTCTATTTTCAAAACTCATCTGTGATGGATGCAAGCTTTCATAATGATTTCGGTCAGCGGTTTCGTGCCTCAGCAAATACCTGTCTGCTCCCGCATCAAACCACTCTCCATAGGTTTCATAATCATGCTCTCCCAAAGATAACGTTAAAGCATTTTCCGGATATCGGTTCTTAATTTCTACAATGATATCCGTAACCCGTTCCTTGGTAAAGAAAGGATCTTCTCCTCCCTGCAAGACAAAGGTCCGAAAGCCCAGCTGATTTCCAATTTCGCAGCATTCCAAAATTTGTTCTTTTGTAAGTCGATATCGCTGCGCCTTTTTATTGCCACAACGAATCCCACAATAATAACAATCATTTTTGCAATAACTGGAAATCTCAATCAATCCTCTGATATAGACATCTTTTCCATAGATTTTCTCCCGCACGCGATTAGCCTTTAGAAATAAATCTTCTAGTGGAAAATCCGTCTCAATAAGTTTCTCCCATTCCTGTAGGGATAATTCTTCTTTTTCAATTAATCTATTAATTAAATCTTTCATTTTTTCACCTACGTAAACTCATTTTAGCATAAAATCTATGACTAATACACCCTTGAATGAACTTAACACTAGAAAATCTTTCTATGCGGTATCGGTTATTCACAACTCGACTGCCGGCGTACCGTATGGATCGAATTTTCCCCCTTTATACGGTATCAGTTGTACACAACTCAACCACCGGTGTACCGTATGGATTGACTTTTTCTCATCTATACGGTATCGATTGTACGCAACTCGACCGCCGGCGTACCGTATGGATTGAATTATTCTCATCTATACGGTATCGATTGTACACAACTCAACTGTCGGTGTACCGTATGAATTGCATTTTCCCCCTTTATACGGTATCGGTTGTACACAACTCAACCGCCGGCGTACCGTATGGATTGACTTTTCCCCATTTATACGGTATCAGTTGTACGCAACTCGACCGCCGGCGTACCGTATGGATTGACAATATTGAATATATATGGTTGAAGCTCGGCACAAAAAAAGTGGCTACTTAAACAGTAGCCACTTTGCTAATTCAATTTCTTATTCTTTACCATTCCAACAATAAGTACAGAGTTTGTCCGGTTCAATTCCGACAGACTCTAACATATCATCCAAACGATGGAAACGAAGAGATGTGAAGTTTAACTTCTGACGAATACCTTCTACCATCTTTGCGTACTTTTCTGAATCCGGATCAGCGTATTCCTGAAGAATTTCATTTGTTACTTCGCCACCTTCTAATTCAGCGATAACTACACGTCCGATTAATTCCATTTCAGAAGTAGAACGTGAGAAATTCAAATATTTACATCCGTAAAGCAATGGTGGACATGCCGGACGGATATGAACTTCCTTTGCACCGCTTTCATATAAGAATTCAGTTGTTTCACGAAGCTGTGTTCCACGAACAATTGAATCATCAATTAATAATAATCTCTTGTCTTTAATCAATTCATGTACCGGCAACAGTTTCATATGCGCAATCAGATTTCTCTGTGTCTGAATTGTTGGCATAAATGAACGTGGCCAGGTTGGTGTATATTTAATGAATGGTCTTGAGAATGGAATTCCTGACTCATTTGCATATCCTACTGCATGTGCTGTACCGGAATCCGGAACACCTGCAACAACGTCTACTTCCGCATCATCACGACGAGCAAGTAACTTACCACAGTTATAGCGCATTTCTTCTACGTTAACACCTTCATAAGAAGCTGCCGGATAACCATAGTACACCCAAAGGAATGTACAAATCTTCATGTTATCCCCAGGAGCCATTAATGTCTTGCAATTGTTTTCGTCAAATACAACGATTTCTCCCGGTCCCAAATCTCTTTCGTACTGGTACTCAAGATTCATGAATGCATAGCTTTCGAAGCTGGCGCATCTGGCACCGTCTTTTTTACCGAGGATAATCGGTGTTCTACCCATTTTATCTCTTGCTGCAAAGATTCCCTTCGGCGTTAATAACATCAAAGATAATGAACCGTCTACAACTTCCAATGCATAGTTGATTCCTTCAATTAAGTTCGGTTTCTGATTAATTAATGCTGCAACCAATTCTGTGGCATTAATTTCACCATTACTCATTTCAAAAAAATGTGTTCCTTTGTCCACAATTTCCTTTGCCAATTCCTCAGCATTGTTAATCTTGCTGACAGTTGTAATAGCAAAAGTTCCATGATGTGAACGAACTAAAATCGGCTGTGCTTCAAAATCGGAAATACATCCAATACCGTAGTTTCCGTTTAATTCGTGAATATCCTTATCAAAGCGTGTACGGAACTGTGTATTTTCAATGCTATGGATTGACTTCTTAAATCCGTCTTTTCCATAAACAGCCATACCTGCACGTCTTGTTCCTAAATGTGAATGATAATCTGTTCCAAAAAATAAGTCAAAGTTACAGTTTTGTTTTGATGCTACGCCAAAAAAACCACCCATTTTTTACCTCTTTCTAAAATTTATCGTGGCAAAAATCTGTCCCGATAATTTTGATTTCCTTAATCTCATTTGTAAAATCACTGTTACATTATAGCATAGAGAAAAAAATATACAATTAAATTTCTATCGGTTTTGACATTTTTCCTTCATTTTTTAAGTTCCGACCCACACTCTTAAACAAAATGCCGATAATTTGCGTAAGATTTCAAGTTATGTTAAACTTTATCCGTAAAAATAAGGGGATTGGAGTATCATATGGGAATATTAGATACCTATTATAATAAATTTAATGAAGATAAAAGACTTTCCAGACGCCACGGTATTGTGGAGTTTACCACATCTATGAAATATATTCATGAATATATAAACGGTCGGAAGGGATTGAAGATTATTGATATCGGTGCCGGAACCGGCGGTTACAGTATTCCGCTTTCTGAAGAAGGTCACGACGTTACGGCGGTGGAATTAGCGAAACCGAATCTTGGAAAACTCAAGGCAAAAAACAGTAACGTGAAGGCGTTTCACGGCACTGCTACAGACTTAAAGAAGTTTCAATCTGATGCCTATGACATTACAATTTTATTCGGGCCAATGTATCACCTGATTTCCCATGAAGACAAATTAAAGGCACTGACCGAGGCAAAACGTGTTACAAAACCCGGCGGTTATCTGTTTGTAGCCTATTGTATGAATGAATACAGCATCCTCACTTACGGTTTTAAAGAACACCATGTCGAGGAATGTATTGCCAGCGGACGTTTTGACCGGGACTTTAACTGTACCCCTAAAGCTGACGAGTTGTATGACTACGTTCGCTTGGAGGAAATTGACCGTTTGAATCAGGAAGCCGGACTGACCCGAGTGAAAATCCTGTCTCCTGACGGACCGGCAAATTACATGCGTACAACTTTGAACAGTCTAACTGAAGAAGAATTCGAACTGTTTATCCAATATCATCTTGCAACCTGCGAGCGACCGGAATTACTGGGTGCCGGTGCCCACACAGTGGATATCTTGCAAGTATAAAAAAACCGTAGCAACTTTTTGCTACGGTTTTTATCTTATATATCATTTTCCTGTAATACATTCATCATCAGTGGAATCAACTGTTTCTTTCGGGAAACAATTCCCTGAAGCACACAGGCTCCTTTGGAAACATCAACACCAAAAGCTGCCTTAATCAACTGCTCTGAGTTTTCGCCATAACAAATCAACTCTGTATTTTCTTCCAGAATATTTGTCAGCATAAAGAATACCATCTGAATTCCATGCTTTCCGCATTCGTACTGCAAATGTGGTTCCAAACGTTCTTTCAACCGCTGTAATTCGTCTGCGGCCATAGAACTGATCTGTCCCACACCAAAAGTAACTCTGCCGGCAATAAACTTTTTGAAATCCTGATAGAAGATTTCTTCTGCCGTTTTGCTTCCCAGGTTACTTCCTGCTTTGAACATTTCTGTGGCGAACTGTTCAATCTCAACACCGGCAATTCCAGCCAGTTCCTCTGCTGCCTCCTTATCAATGGCGGTACAAGTTGGCGAACGGAACATTAACGTATCCGAAATAATTGCCGCGCAAAGCAATCCTGCAATATCCTTTGGAATTTCCACCCCTTTTTCCCGGAACATCTGGAAAATAATTGTTGCCGTGCAGCCCAGAGGCTGATTTCTGAAAATAATCGGATTGTTGGTTTCCAACGTACCGATACGGTGATGATCCACAATTTCAATAAGTTCTGCCTGCTCAATGTTATCTGCTGCCTGAGACATTTCATTGTGGTCAACCAAAATCACTTTCTTCTTTGCAATATTCAATAAATTTCTTCGGGATACTGTTCCCACATATTTATCATTCTTATCAAGGATTGGGAAGTTTCGAATTCTGTTTTTACCCATGATTACTTTAACCTTATCTGTAAAGTCATCCATGTGGAAGGTTACCAGCCCTTCCGAAACCATAATCGCTCGAGCAGGAATACTCTGTTCAATCATCTGGGCAATTGCATAGGAATCATGTGGTGTTCGAATAATAACGCATCCTTTTTCTTTTGCGTAGTTCTGAATTGCCGGAGAAATTTCCGCGCCAAAGGCAATCACCAGACAACCGGCACCTAATTCAATGGCATTCAAATGGTCTTCTGCACGGTTTCCGAGAATCACTAAATCTCCCGGTACCATATATTTTTTGACAACATCCGCATTTCCCGCACCGATAAATACTTTTCCTTTGGTGAAACAGGAATCCGCATCTCCTACAATAATCTCACCATCCAAAGTTTCCGCAATGTGCTTAAACGGTGTTTTTGCTTCCGACAAAGCCGTAGCATTTTGTACCATCAGGCTGTTGGAAATATCGGACATGGAAATAACACCTTCCAGTTCATTTTCCTCATTGGTAACTGCTACCGTCATAACCTGATTTTCCCGCATATATTCCCAGACCTTCCTTACGGAAATATCTTTGGACATTCCGATGGTTTTTCGGATTTCCATATCTTTTACCTGGCTTCCCACATCCGGCATATATCCCGGCGGATTCATTCCAAAGTAACTTAATACAAATTCTGTTTCTTCATTAATCTGTCCGGCACGCTTTGCGGAATAAGTTCCATCTTCTGTCTGATTCTTTAAATACGCTAACGCAATTGCGGAGCAAATCGAATCGGTATCCGGATTTTTATGTCCCACTACATAATATTTTCCCTGCATAAGCAATTTCCCTTTCCTTCGCTATAAGTCCGCTTCTAGTATACCATAATTTCTGTCTTTGGAGTAGACAAAAGAAAAAGCAATCAACTCCTTGCCGGAGCTGACTGCCTTCTCCCCTTTTATTTAGAACTGCACCAAAGTATTATCTAAATTATAATCAATTCTCTGATAAGCACTGTTTACAACCTTCAAAATACTGTCATATAAGTAATCGTGTCCGTAAATGGTGTTCATCAACTGGTTTTTGTAAAGATAATCTGCAACATTGTACATTACGTAACTGCGGATATTCGTATAAATGTACTGACCGTTCTTTAATTTTGCATAAGCACGAACTTTGATTGGTGTGGTATAGAATGCTGCGTTCTTAATGAACTTCATTGTCATTGCATAACTCTTTGCAGATGGTAAACTGCTGTACTGTGCATTTAATTTTCCGGTACCGTTCGCTTCATAGCTGTACACAGTTTTATTGCTGCTGTTTACAACCATCTCTGCATCGGTTGCATATCCTTCCAATCCGTAAACCAATCCTATGCTGTCTACTTCTGATTTCACATCACTTACAGAATAAATGATACGGAATCCTTCGTAAGTTGTGCTAATCTGACATCCGTTGATTTCCAGTTTTGCCTGTGTCTGCACACTTGTTGTCGGTTCTTCCGTAGGCTTTTCTGTTGGAGCTTCTGTAGTAGTCTCTGTTGGTTTTTCTGTTGGTTTTTCTGTTGTTGTTTCCTGAACCAGTTTTTCCAAAGAGAAAGAAGTAATCTTCATTTCTGCTCCTGTTGGAAGTTTTGCCAAATCGAATACAAACTGTGCTGCTGCGGATGCTGTAAATGTTAATTCAAAACTGTTATTTCCTGCAGAAAGATTTTTGGATACTTCTGCTGTTGATTTATCTTCTTTAAAGATGATGCCGTTTGCTGCAACGTTTGACTGAACGCCTACTTTACAACGATACTGTGCACCTGCATCCATAGACATTTCCTTTGTCTTTAACTGGATTCCCCATGCACCGCCATCACCGGTCTTTGTGACTTTAACTGCAAAGTCACTGTAAGAATTTCCATTCTTGTAAGCTCCTGTAGGATTTCCGCCCCATCCGGATGCGAAATATGGAGACCAATAATTTAACTCGGTCCAGTTTGCTCCTGCAGTAGTATATCCGTCCTGTGGAGTTACTGTAGTTGTTTCCGGTGCCTTTGTAGTTGGTTCTGGTGCATCTTCAACTAAAACCCAAACACCGGATGAATCCGGTCTTTCTCCCTGAGTCCACCACTGTGCTCTGTAGGTCTTTCCGTTATATGTAACAATAGAACCTCCTGTATAAGAAGTTCCTGCATTCCATGTTCCGCTGGTTTGTTCTGATGCTTTTGTGGTTGTTTCCTGCTTCTTAGTCGTTGCAGGCGGTTGTGTTCCCTGTTCTCCCTGATTATTTGTTCCCATGACACTTTTAATTACCTGTAACAAAGAATAGCGGGAATCAAAGCTGTCCTGACCAATTTCCCAAATCATGGTTCCGCCGTAACTTTTGCTGTATTCAGCTTTCTGTCTGATGGTCTGCATACCATTGTAATGTACACCGTTGGCATAGTCTAAGTTTGCATTGGCTACATTCGCCTGCACCATCTCTGCATAGGTTTTTGAAGCACCACCTGCTGCATATCCATAGAAAGGCACACCGATTACCATGCGGTCGTTGCTAACACCACGACTTCCATAGTAAGATACCATGTCATAAATCTGTGACATTGGTGCAACATCGCCTGTTCCTGACTGATTGTAGTCATAGGACATTAAATTTAAGAAATCAAAATAACTGTATGTGGAGTTTGCAATCGGACCGGTAAACCAAGTTGCTACTGCCATTGTAAGCAACTTTCCTTTTTGTTTTAATCGACCTGATAATTCTGAAACAAATGGATCAAAATTGTTCCATACGTTTGCGTCATTTACTTCCAAATCCAAATCAACACCATCCAGGTTATAGGTATCTACATAATTCATGACCTGATTGATGAAGTTGGTTCTCTTCTGTGCTGTTCCAAAAGGATTGTCACTAGGATCAAATCCGTTCCATCCACCAATGGCAATCATTGCCTTGGTTCCATTGCTGTGACATTTGTTGACAATGGTCTGAACGTCTCCTCCGGAAAAGCCTGAAGTCAATGTACCGTTTGCATATGTCATAAAGGACAAAATACAATGGGTCATTGCAGAATAGTCAATCGAATTGATTGCATAAGTACGATAGGATGGAAAATAACCTACCACCCTTTTTCCTGTTGCAGCCTGCACTTCGGCTGTCTTGTGGTTGGCAGGAATCAGTGAAAAGACCATCACTACTGCCAGTAAGATAGAAACCACTTTCTTCTTATTCATTTTTTTACCCTCTCAATTTTCCACCGAGTTCCCAATTCGGTAAATATTGAATCGGTGATAACTACTTTCTCCCATATAACCATAAATTACCACCAACAACAATCCTACTCAAAAATGTGCAAATCGTCAAATAAAAAAAACGATTCTAAATATTTTTCGTGAAAAATAAATAAGATATCGTTTCCAATTTTGTAAAAAAATAAGAAGGTGGATTTCTCCACCTTCCGAATCTATTTTCTTTTGAAGTAATAGGTATCTCCCGTTGAGAAGTTATACCCCTGTGCTTCATGCTCATCTACAACAATCATTAATAATGTCATATCAAACTCACTGGTCAGAGTATCTGTTTTATCCACACCACCGGAAATCAAGTAAGTCGGATGGCATTTCACGGCATAGATATTTGAATAGGTAACTTTCCCTTCACTGTTAATGATTACATTCATTACCTGATCCATACCAATTCCCAGTTCTTCGGTAGCAGCATAACCTTTCAACACCTCAACGGTTCCATCATAGTAATTGTCACTGTGGTCCTCGCTATCCTGATACCATCCATATGAATTATCTGATTTAAAGGAGAACTCTGTTCCTGATTCTGTAATCCAGCTTCCCCAAATCTCATCATCTTCTTTAACGACTTCCTCATAAGACTCTTCCGTTGTTTCCTCGGTTGTTTCCTCAGTGGTTTCCTCTGTTGTCACTTCGGTTGTTTCTTCTTTTTTGCTATCGTCTGTCTTCGCTTTCGTATTGCCGCATCCACTCGCAGTCATAACAGCAACCGCCAAAAACATCAGTGCAATTCTCTTTTTAATCATCTTGTTTCTCCAGCAATCTTACTTTTTTATTTTAATTTTTTTCACGCTACTCCATGCACCAGAGATACGTTTGCTTCCTTTTTTCCTGAACGCACGGACTCTTACGTAATAAGTCTTTCCTTTTTTTGCTTTGATTTTATAAGAAGCACTTGAAAGAATTTTTTTATTAACATTCTTTTTGAATTTCTTATTTGTAGAATATTGAACTTCATATCCATTTACGGATTCTTTCGTTTTCCATGTTGCAACAATTCTCTTTTTCTTATACTTCAGTTTGTTCAGTTTTACTGCCTTTGGAGCAACTACATTGCTTCCCTTGGTTGGCTGAACCATCTTTGAAGTAGTCTGTTCTTGTTTTGTTTCAGGTGCTTTTGTAGATGCTTCTTCTGTTGAACTTTCCTCTTCCAGTTTACTTGTAGTAGCACTAAAGTACGAAAACATTTCGAAAGAATCTAACTCAGTCTCAGAAGTAAATGGAGACCCTTCCCTTTCAAATGTCCGTCCTTCATAACCATATTCCGCTTTGATCTTAGTTCCATCTTGTGGTTTAATAATAGTTTTTCCCGGAATTCCACCTGGCATACCACGACCTGGTCCAATAACACATACATTTAAAACATCTGTCGACCCTGACTGAGCAATCAGAGTTCCTCCGGTTATTGTGAGATTTCCACTATCACCACCGCAGGTATCACTCTCCATTGTAGTAGAACCCCCACCGATGGCAACCATTCCCCACTTCGTTTTAGCGGTTAAAGTACCACCATTCAGTGTCACGTCACTACCTGCACCGCCCTGAATACCGGAAAATCCGCCTCCAATAGCAGTTCCGCCTTCAGCCTGAATCGTAACATTCCCATCATTCATGGTAAATGTTCCGCCGTTTCCACCATTTCCTTCTTGAGACCAGCCACCGCCAATTCCGGTTGCTAAACTGTGTACCTCAACATTTAATGTTCCGCCATTTATAGTGACGTCGCCACCATTGCCACCATTTCCACCATTTTCGCCATCAGTCCAACCTCCGCCGATTCCGGTTCCATGGGTGCTGGTTGCTTTCACTGTTCCGTCATTCATTGTAAAGGTTCCTCCGGAACAACCATCTTCTTTATCCCCTGAAAATCCTCCGCCAATTGCGGAACCCATAAATGATGTTGCATTTAATGTTCCACCATCAACCGTAACTGTTCCACCATCACCAAGAGTACATCCGCCAATACCGGCGCCAAAAGAAGATTCAGCATTTACAGTTCCTTCTTTAATGACAATCTCTCCACATTCAGGAGACTCCAATGTAGAACCTATTCCTGCATTATTTCCATCCGCTTTTGCATTCAATGTTCCTTTTCCTGAAATCGTCAGTTTACTATCTTTTGAAACATTAATACCTGCTTTTTCCCCTGAAACAAAAGTACTTTCTGTTCCTTCCGGAAATACCAGTTCAGCGTCCGAATTAATGAGTGTAATCGGACACGCTCCATCTGCTTCAATATTTAGATTTTCCATCGTTATTTTTACAGCATTTCTGCCATCAATTACAATGGTCGAAGTGGTTTTGTCCACGCCATCTTTCATTCTGATTGTGATATCTGTTCCGGCACAGATTGTTAACTGATCAGGATTCTCGGAAATTCCTTCCGTATTTCCCGAAATAATAAAATCTCCATGTTCCAACGTTTTCGTCTCCTCCGCCTGAACCGGTGCGCAAGGAACCGATAATGTTAATGTGATTAATAATGCTTTAAGCTTTTTCAGTGATTCTTTTCTCATTTTTTCCCCTTTCTTTTTATGCCTTTTGGCGTATTTTCACTTATTATAGCACAAAATACGAAGAATGGTATAAAAAAACTCTCTTGATGTAATCAAGAGAGCGCCTTCACTGCCAGCATAACCGCCGTTGCAATAGCAACCCCGGGGACAATGTTATTAAATTCGCCCTTTGAAAACAATAGATGGGAGAAATCTCCCCCTTTACAACAACAAAAAGAACCAGTCTTCCGACTGATTCTTTTTCAGAGGTACTAATATTAATTTCTCTTACTATTTTTTATCCTTGTGATTCCTTCATCGATGGAAATGAGTCTGTCAATGATTTCACCAAATCCATAGAAAAAAGTAAATAAAACTGCTCCGCCCAACGCACTGGCTATCAAAACTGAAATGTCAAAACCATTATAGGTAAGGCAAATTACACCAATCACATCTAAAATAAGCATGATTACTGCAAAAGCTTGTATTTTACTTCCGGTAGAAAAATGTGTACTCTTGCCGGAATGATTGTAAGGCGATTTGAACATTTTACCTATTTCTGTATTATTTGACTCAGACGAATTGTTACCGCCGTTTAAACTGTTAACTTCACTCATAATGTCTCTCCCTTTCAACGCTAAAATTAATATGACTTGAATCAACGTGCAGCTTTGGAATAATCAGGACATGCCCTCCTTCTCCTTGACCCAAGCATCATATTATATAATAACATACTTTAGGGAAAACGAAAGCATCAATATTCAAATAATCCACCCGATTCCAACGAACTATCTTTAAGCATTTCAACATATACTTCCGGACTAATCATCAAAGTACTTTTCCTCCTTTTTACTTTCTTAATCTTTGCTTCTCTAATGCAGCAATTTCTTCATCACTCTTGTTTGTATAATACAACAATTCCCCTGTTTTTGCATTCAATCGGATCAACATCTTGTTACAACCAAAATACATATTCTCTCCCTGTTCAATCAGGCTCACACAAGCCGGCATATAGAAATCCAATTCTTTGTACACACAATAATCTCCGTTTTCATCAAACCGGAACAAAAATGTCACGTTTCGTTCTTCAGGCGCTTCCTCCTTTTTTTGCCCGCTAGCAATAAGAATATACCCATACTCTTCATTAAAGCGGCCCACATATTCCAGTCTTGTTCCTTGGTACTCATCACTTAATGCATGCCAATCATTATTGAACAGTTCTGTTGCTTCGTAATCTCTTCCGATTCGAGTAATTTTGAAAGTTCCCAAACCCATGTGCATAAAATTGGACACTGCATACACATACTCTCCGCAATCGAACATGTCACAATAGTTTCCTTCAATTTTGAGTTTCTTCCCCTCATTCTGTATTTCAATCCAGCTATCGAATTCGCCACAATCGTGATTTTCAACTGTTCCCAACTGCGTTTCAAAACTCTCAATTTCTTCGGCGAATTCCGTTTCAGCATTTTCCCGATAAAAGAGTTCCCCATTTTCTTCTTTCAACTCAAGTGGTTCATAAAAACACGCTGTCCCGTTGTTCATACTGCTCCACACTTTATATTTGTCCTTTGCCAGCTCATGTACATCTGCAAAATGCTTCTTGTATCCTAAATTTGATATATCTTTTTCAATCGGTCTCAACTCAGAAACTGGTCTCCACTTGTTTATCATCGTTTTTTTCATAGGTCATCCTTCCTTTCGTTTTAATCAACCTTAAACACTTTGAAGTGCTGCTAAACTTCTTCATATTGTCCGGTCTTATAATTCAACACGCGCCACACTTGATTTATCTTTTCTTCGGGCAATGGAATAATCTTGTTGCTTTTAATATAAAAAATCAAAAGTCCAATAAATCTCCCTTATACTTTTTTCTTTCCACATAAAAAAACGAGACGACCGAAGTCGTCTCGAAAAAAGTCTAACTTTGACAGGGTTCCTCATATCCCGTTTCCGTTTTTTATTTTTGTGAAATATCAATATAAGGTCCGTTATACTTTAAATCCACTGCCATCTTATCCAAGAAATCATCATCCACACAATAGATGCAATGTAATGTCAACTTACCCTTGGTAGCTTTTATTGCCCGCATTTCTTCTGGCTTTCCTTTCACATGCTCCAGCTCTTCGCAATACATACAACCGTCTCCACGTACAAGTTCATTTGTTGGAAGATACTTGCATCCTTCATATCCATCCTTCCTCTGATATTTCACTCCATCTTCGATGTCATATTTCGTCAAACCAAATGGGAAGAAATAAGTCCCATCAAACGTGAGTGCTTGTGAATTATCAACTTCATATGTTACCTTCACATATTTCGGATGAATTGTTTTGTTTTCGAGAATTTCAAAATTCATCGGATTAAAAGTCTCTCTGTTATAGCTCTTTACCTTTCCATTCTTGTCGGTAAATTTTTTATAATCCCGATAACGAAATCCTATGTTAAAATGTTCTTGATCCAGTCCGGTCACAGCATCAAGCACTTCAACATTTTTCACGCAAACTGTTGCTTCCCCAATTTTTGCTTGATTTCCGGAAATAAATGAATCTTCATGCATTACCCGTTCATGATAATAATCAAAATCATCAATTGCATTCGGATCAACGGTCTTATACTTACTCCTGCTGTAACGAGTATAGTCTGATGCCTCATATTTGTGGTTCACCGGTTCCATCTTGATTGTCTTTGCCAAACGAACCAGTTCTTTCTCCGATACATTTTTCGAAGCAAATAATGTAATAAAATATCCATACTCTTCATGGAAAAGATATAGTCGATGAGCAACAGGTTCTTCCTCATCCTGACTTCCATCTGTTGCGGAGTAATCCACGCATACGCCCTTCATTCCGTTTGATTCAAACTCCTTTGTTCCTCCTACAAAAGTCTCAAAGATTTCACCTTTCGCCACTTCATCGTCCAAATAAACTAATTCGTACCAAAGATCCCAATCATCCTTTTTATTCTCTTTCAAAACAAAGAATTGATTGGAACCATACAATCCATATTTTATATCATCTTCCGGAAGAACTGGCTCTTCCAACTCTTCATAGTAAGGTTTAAACTTTTTGTCAAAGTCTCCCGTCACTTTCACGTATTTTACGTTTTCATCTGCCCCTTCTTCTTTTGTTACTTGCACATCAGAAAGATCAAACTCAACCTTATGATTTCCTTTCGTCATTTTCATTTTATAATGCTTTATCATCTGCTGTGTCGCAAATACCCCTGTTGGCACAACAAGAGCTACAATTACCGCAGCAACTGCAAATGGTTTTCCAAAGTGGAAAACTTTCCTTGTTGTTTTATTTTCATTCATTATTTCCCCTTTTATACGGTTCTTTACATCACTTGAGATGTTTATTGTTTCGTATGCTTCTTTGAATTCATTGTTCATACACAACCTCTCCTTCGATCAATTTCCCTTTTAAAATGTTCCGAGCTTTCTGAAGATATGTACGTATTGTCGATTCCGGTTTATTTAAAAGTTTTGCAATCTCCCTACTGTTATACCCCTCGTAGTAATATAGGAATACAGCGGTTTTATACTTTTCCGGAAGATTCATGATGTCACTCATCAGTTCATTGATTTCCGTCCGCTCTTCGGAGTACATATTGACACATTCGTCTATATCACGTCGCTTTCGCCACCAATGCTTCAATACGTCCTTGCAATAATTTGACGCGGTCACAATAAGCCAAGACTTAATATGACTGTCCGAATCAAAGACTTTCTCACATCGGTAGTATTTACAAAACGTCTCCTGAACTGCATCTTCCGCATCCATACTATTTTTCATGAAGGAATAGCATAACCGGTAAATATCGTTCACATACATCTCATAAATTCTTTCAAAATCTTTTTCATGTCCGGTACCTTCCATATGTATATCAACCTCCTTTCACTATAACTACGATTCAGTCTGCCAATGTGTCGAAATAAATTCAAACTTTTTTATTTCATCTTCTTTTGTTAAAAAAGAACCAGTCTTTTGACTGATCCTTTTATCAGAAGCACTAAAGTCAATTCCTCTTGAGACACTTAAACTTTGCTTTCATCATAACATATTTGTTCTAAATTGACATTACCAACAATACCATGGATTCTGACCCCCGTTTACTAGCACTATTCCAATACGCCAATTCACTGGTGATTTTGCTTAATTCTCATTTTATCTAGTAATCTCTGCAAATTTGTCACTAGATGAAGTGCAGAAACCGGAAATCCTCTAGTAATCCCCAGCGAAGAACCTCATTTTCCCTTGCCACTACGTATGATTTGCCCATTTCTCCTCTTTCATCCGTAGCCAAATCCTCATTACTACGTATATAATTCACTTTTCTCCACTTTCATCCGTAGTAGTCGCGCTATCATTACGAATCCATCTCACGTTTCTCTATTTTCATTCGTAACAACTCCCCGACCATTACGAATCCATTTCCCAATTCTCAGATTTCATTCGTAAAAATCTTCTCGATCCTACGAATACATTCCACAATCTCATATTTTCATTCGTAATAGTCCCCAATCCACTACGAATAAATATCGCCTTCCCCTATTTTCATCTGTAAAAGCCCTCAACTCCCTACGGATGAATCTCGCACATTCCCAATTTCGTTCGTAATTCACTCCCCCGTGTCCCCAACTCCCCACGCTACCACCGCGTCGAAAGCACAAAAAAAGAACCAGTCTTACGACTGATTCTTTTCAGCAGGGGCACTAGGAATCGAACCCAGCTCTGGAGTTTTGGAGACTCTTATTCTACCGATGAACTATGCCCCTATGTAATTTGCACAAGGGTATTTATACCATAAATTCATCGGCTTTGTCAAGGTATTTTTCACTTCTGACACGCGAATAAGTAAAACTCTCTAATTCTTTCCGTTCTTTTTCCGTTGTTCTGTTTTTTTCGCTGCTTTATTCTTAATATTTTTAATTTTAGTCCAGCGTTCCTGTGAGACATTTTTAATCTCCGGAAGTGTCTCTAATCCCAGTTTTTTCTCTCGTTCCAAAATGATTTCTCTGGAGATCTGGTAAACGGTTGCCACGATTGGAACACCGATTAACATACCACCGATACCGGCAATTGTTCCGCCTACAGTAACTGCTGCGAGAACCCAAACGCCCGGAAGTCCAATAGAATTACTCATCAGCTTTGGATAGATTACATTCGCTTCAAACTGAATCATAATAATAATGAAAATCAAGAAGATTAAAGCTTTCATAGGAGATACAGTCAAAATAATGATTGCACCAGCAGCTATACCCAGATAGGTTCCGACGATTGGAATTAATGCTGTAAATCCTACAAATACTGAAATCATCAAAACATATGGCAGTCTCAAAACAGACATTCCGATTGCACAAAGAATTCCAACTACAATGGCATCCACAAGTTTTCCTACAATATAGTTATGGAAACAGAGATTACAAACGTTTAAGTAATGCAATGTTTTATCATAGTAATCCTTTTTAACAACCACACGCATTACACGCAAAGCCTGTGTCTGGAATTTTTCCTTGCTGCCTAAAAAATAAATTGCAAACACAATTGCAAACAGTGCAGAAACAAATTTAGAAAAGACAGACCCTGCAATATTCATGGCACTTCCAGCAAATCCGCCAATTCCGCCTTTAAAAAACTTCATGGCACTGTCAATATAATCTTTCCAGTGCATTTCTAAAAGTTTGTCCACAATATTGTCTGGTACAATTGCCTGGAACCAATCATATCTCGCTAATGCACGTACCCCGTTTGGAATACCTTCCACGAGAATTGTGGCACTTTCTACTAATTCCGGAATAACCAGATATACTAACACACCGATAATAACGGCAATGGTCACAATGGAGCCAATCAGACAAACCGGTCTTCTGATTTTATTAATTATCGGTTTTTCACTTTTTTTAAAGAAATAGTCTTCATACATGTCCATCAGGATATTAAGCATGTATGCAAGTACTGCTCCGAGAAGTACCGGAGCGACGGCGCCAAATCCTGTATAAAGAAAACCTGCAATTTTTTCCCAATAATAGATTGCTAGATATAAAAGAAAAATGCTGACACCGAGCATTCTCAAATGTTTTCCTTCAAAAATCATTTTTTCCTCCCTCTTATGTACTCTTTAACCCCTTAGATTTTATCTGCAGCTTCCTGAACATTCGCTACACCAATCAGTTCAATTCCATCTACATCGGATAATCCTTTCATTGAAACTGTCGGAAGAATACATCTCTTGAAACCTAATTTTTTCGCTTCCATCACACGCTGTTCAATTTGCGAAACAGCTCTGACTTCTCCTGACAATCCCACTTCACCGAAAACAATTGTTTCAGCATCAACAATTCTGTTCTTAAAGCTACTGAGCAATGCCATCACCAGGGCAAGGTCCAGTGCAGGTTCATTGATTTTTAATCCACCTGCAATATTCACATAGGCGTCATAATCTCCCATCTGAATTCCCAATCGTTTTTCCAGCACAGCCATTAATAAATTCACACGGTTATAATCCGTTCCTACGGCGGTTCTACGGGGCATTCCAAAGTTTGTATGCGTAATCAACGCCTGAATTTCCACTAAAATCGGGCGGGTTCCTTCCATAAGGCAGGCAACCACTGAACCGGATGCATCCGTCGGTCTTCCGTCCAACATAAATTCAGATGGATTCAGTACCTGTTGCAATCCGTTGTTTCTCATTTCAAAAACACCGATTTCATTGGTAGAACCAAAACGGTTTTTCACTCCGCGGATAATACGATAGGTTGCATGGCGATCCCCTTCAAAATAAAGAACGGTATCCACCATATGTTCCAAAACTCTCGGTCCTGCAACAACGCCTTCTTTTGTTACGTGACCGACAATAAAAATCGGAATTGTGTGTCCCTTTGCCAACTGCATCAAAGTATTCGTTGATTCACGCACCTGACTGACACTTCCCGGTGCTGAACTGATGTCTTCTCTGAAAATAGTCTGAATCGAATCGATTACAACGATTTCCGGCTTCATTTCCAGAATTTCGGACTCAATAACATCCAGATTGGTCTCAGCCAGCAAGCTGATATTATCAGAAAATTCGCCCATACGGTTTGCGCGAAATTTAATCTGCTTCAGAGATTCTTCACCGGAAATATAAAGCACTTTTTTTCCGTTCTGTGCCATATTTCTGCAAACCTGAAGAAGCAGTGTGGATTTTCCGATTCCGGGGTCACCACCTACTAAAATCAGACCACCCGGAACAACTCCTCCTCCAAGAACGCGGTCCAGTTCCGAAAATCCTGTGGTCGTACGTTCCTCGTCCTCTGCAGAAACCTCATTTAATAAAACCGGCTTATTTCCTAGCCGGTTCACACTTCTTTTTGCTTTTCCCATGCTAACCGGTTCTTCAACAAAAGTTCCTACTTCGTGACATCCCGGACATTGTCCCAACCATTTTGCCGATTCATATCCACATTCTTTACAAAAAAATACTGTCTTTGTGCTTTTTGCCATTGATTCTCCATTCTAGCTGTTTTTTTTATATATGAGAAACAATTCGCATGAATCTCATACGAATTGCCTCTCCTCTTTTGTTCTTATTTCAAAAAGCCGAACAGCCCTTTTTTCTCATAAGGTTCTGTTTCTACCTGAAGCATTTTATAGCCCGCTTCACGGATTACTTTTTCCAATTCCTCTTTTGAAATTTCTTTTTCAGCAATGATTACTGCTTTTTTGTCCGAACGTGATGCATGAACACTTTTTACTTTAAAAGAATTTCTGATTGCATCATTCATGTGTGCTTCGCACATTCCACACATCATTCCCTCGATGCCAACGGTCATTTTTACCATAACGCCTCCTTAACAATTAGGCAGCTGTGATTTTAACCTGAACTAAATTTCCTTCGCTCAATGCTACGTCAAATGTAAGTTTTCCACCAACGTCAGTTTTTGAAACACCTAAATCAGACTGTCCCACAACTACACGATACTCCTTGTTTGGTTCCAGTTCTAATGTAATCTGAGTTTGAGTTGTTCCATCAACAAAGAAACTGATTTCCTGGTCTGTTTCTCTGAATACGCTAACTGCTGTTCCCGGAATAGATTCATATACAAAAGACTCATTTCTTTCCAACTTTGTGATTTCTTTGAAAGTCTTAACTTTGTAAACATCGCCCGCTACTTCAAAGTCAGCTTTTTTTGTTTTCTGTGGTAATTCATAATTACCGAAACTGATTGAACCGTTACTCTCTTCTCTGATTAATTCTTTAACTACTGCCATCTTATCCTCCTGTTTTCAAGTCTCTTTGGACTTCCTCTTCCGCTCCGTTGAGCCTAAGTCTATTATACCTTTTTTTATACCTATTCGGCAACCGAAATATCAATTTGTTTTCCTTTATATGAAATTGTTACACAATCTCCTCGATTCACCTTACCGGCCAGAATTTCTTCCGCCAGAGCATCCTCAACTTTGCTCTGAATCATTCGTCTCAAAGGACGTGCTCCGTACTTTTTATCGTAACTTTCCGTTGCCAGATATTGTTTCAGGCTGTTTTGGAATTTTAATTCAATGTCCATCTGCTGTTTCACCTGTTTCTTTAAAACATTCAGCATAATGGTTACAATACTCTTCACTTCTTTCTGAGTCAGTGCATGGAATACAATGATGTCGTCAATTCGGTTAATAAATTCCGGTTTGAACATCTTCTTGACCTCTTCCATGACATTGGATTTCATTTTCTCATAATCCTGTTTTTCCACGTCACCATGGGTAAATCCCAAATGCTTTGGATCAACAATTCTTCCTGCCCCTGCGTTGGAAGTCATAATAATGATTGTATTCTTAAAGTTGATTTTTCTTCCTTTGGAATCCGTAATCTGTCCGTCATCCAGTACCTGAAGTAAAATGTTAAACACATCCGGATGAGCCTTTTCGATTTCATCAAACAGAATAACCGAATAAGGATTTTTACGTACCTTGTCGCTTAACTGTCCTCCATCATCAAACCCTACATATCCCGGAGGGGAACCAATCATCTTGGATACACTGTGTTTTTCCATATATTCGGACATATCGACACGGATAATGGAATCTTCCGAACCGAACACCGCTTCTGCCAGTGCCTTGGACAATTCCGTTTTTCCCACACCGGTAGGTCCCAGGAATAAGAAAGAACCGGTCGGGCGGTTTGGATTCTTAAGTCCAACTCTGCCTCGTCTCACGGCTTTTGCCACGGCCTCTACTGCTTCTTCCTGTCCAACCACTCTCTTGTGAAGGATGGATTCCAACTTCAGCAATCTCTGTTGCTCATTCTTACCCATCTTTGTAATCGGAATTCCTGTCCACATGGAAACAATTTCCTGAATGGATTCTTCCTGAATAACCGGTCTGTATGCAATATCACTGCCTTCCCATTTTGCAGTGGCTTTCTTCATTTTTTCCGTCGTCTTTTCCAACTCTTTTTTCAGCTGGGTTGCTGCTTTGAAGTCAGAATGTCTGACACACATTTCCAACTGAAGATTTAATTCTTCTACCTTCAGTTCCAAATCAATCAAGCTCTTTGGCTTTGGCACTTCGCGAATGTGCATTTTAGAACTTGCCTCATCAATCAAATCAATTGCCTTATCCGGCAGATTTCTGTCATTGATGTAACGAACGGACAATTGAACTGCTGCCTCCAGTGCTTCGTCGGAAATCGTTACGTTATGATAATCTTCATAAGCGGTACGAAGTCCTTTCAGAATTTCCACCGCCTGTTCTTCTGTCGGTTCTTCTACATTAACCGGCTGAAATCTTCTTTCCAGTGCCGCATCCTTTTCAAAATATTTGCGATATTCCGCTATGGTTGTCGCGCCGATAATTTTCAGATTTCCCTTGGTCAATGAAGGTTTCAAAATATTTGATGCATCCATGGAGCCTTCTGCTCCGCCTGCACCGATAATCGTATGAATTTCATCGACAAAAAGAATGATATTGCCTGCAGCCTCTACCTCATCAATAATCGCCTTCAGACGCTCCTCAAATTCTCCACGATACTTTGAACCGGCTACAGTTCCGGATAAGTCCAGACTAATGAGTCGTTTTCCAACCATACTCTTTGGGATGGTGCCTTCGCAAATACGCTGGGCAATTGCTTCCACAATAGCGGTCTTACCCACACCCGGTTCTCCTACCAGACAAGGATTGTTTTTGGTACGTCTGCTGAGAATTTGCAGAATTCTTTCGATTTCCGTTTCTCTTCCGATTACCGGGTCCAACTGCTTTCTTGCAGCTGCTGCCGTCATATCTCTTCCGTATTTATCCAAAGTCGGAGTAGCAGATGCCTGGGCATTCCGCTTTCCTTTCTTTGGATTTTTCACATATATTTTAATTTCAGCGGGATCCCGATTCATTACCTTCAATAAGTCTCCGCATACTTTTTTGAAGCTGATTCGATAGCTGTCAATAATTGCATGGGCTTCACAGTCCGGCTCCGCAATCATAGCCAGCAAAACATGTTCTGTACCGATTTTCGGCATTCCGCTCTTATGGGCTTCGGCTTCAGCACGGTTCATCAACGCCTGTGCTCTGCTGGATAAGGAGAGATTCCGTCCTTTACTGCGCTTTTTCTGCATATACTTGACATCCATGTCCTGCTCAATGGCTGATACAATGTCGTTATAAACCAATTCATAGTTGTATAACACGTTTGCAGCAACACTGTCTGCAACACTTGCCAATCCGGCCAGAATGTGTTCTGTACCGATATAGCGCATTCCCATTCCGCTAGCCAGTTCTCTTGCGCTTTCCATGGCTTTCTGCATCTGAACTGTATATTTTCCTGCCTGCATATCCTTTCCTCCATTTTCCGGTTATATTTTTAATGCTCCAGACTTTCGCCCAGAGCATTAAGTAATTATTGAGCACTTATCTTTAGTCTAAATCAATGAATTCAAAATCATCATCATCATCGTCGTCATCCTCTTCCTTTGGAGGCAACATTGATTTCAAAGTCTCTTTTAAGTCCTCTTCTTCATTTTTCATAATTTCTTCCGGTGTGATTTTCTTTTCATCAACCGCTTCTTCCGGTTTGGAAATTTCGAACTGGTTTTCCGGTTCTTCCGGTTCATCTGAAGTAATATCAATTAATACCTCATCCTCTTCCAGAATTTCTCCACCGTAAAATCCTTCTGAAGATTCCATGTCGGAACCAAATGTCGGAACATCACCGTAAACACCGCCGGCAATTTTTCTCTTTCCGAACAATCCACGCTTTGGCTGTTCTTCCGGTTCCTCTTCTTCAGTATCTTCTGTAAAATCTTCCACTTCTGCGTCTTCATTTTCTTCCGGTACTTCTCTTAAGTCTTCTTCAGAAACGGACTCTTCTTTTTTATTTTTCTTTTCTTCTTTTAACTTTTTCTTTTCAGCTTTCTTTCTCTGCTTTTCATTGTACTCTTCATCATCCAACTCATCATCGGCAACGCTTTCTTCCTTCTGAAGTTTCTTTGCCTTACGATCCAGCTTCATGTTAATTAAAATGAAGATTAACATCACAATGAAAATGATTAATCCTGCAATAACCTTCAACAATCTGTTGTACTTATTTGCAAGTGTTGTTCTGTTCTTCTGAAGCTTTCTGTATGCCACTTCCGCAGCTTCCTGCTGAGAAAATGCATCTTCATTAATCATGTATCTCTGGAATACACCTTCCTCTGAATCATATGCATACAGGTTTACTTCTTCGTCCCAGTTCATTGCATAAACAAGATAAACACCTTCTTCTGCATCAAGAACCCAAGCCTTTACTTTTTCATCCCCGATTTCGATGGATTCTCTGCTGTAGTTCTTTAATACATCTGCCGGCTGGCTGTTACTGATAATTGTATACATTCTGCTGGCAACATTGATGTTCTTTAACGGATAGAAATCATCCTGGTCCTTATCGTATACGTAAAAACCTTCCACCTTGGAATTGTACAGGTAAAGTGCAACCAAGTGATCAGCATCACCCTTTACGATACAATCATATTTCTTTCCCTGATATTCATAGGTGCTTTTGTCAAATCCCTTTGGAACTTCCTCAGTGATTTTCTTTTTAATCTTTAATGTTCTTTTTCCAACAGTGACTTTTGTTGCATTCTTTTCTGCTTTTTCAGCCTTTGTTTCTTTTTCTTCCGTAGCATCTTCAGTCTTTTCGTAACTGAAGTTTGCATCCTGATCTGCTGTAAGTCTTGTCGTGTTAATTGTATATGTTGCTGTCGCTCTGTTTGCTGCAGTAACCAATACCTGTGTCTTATTGTTTGCACCGATGTCCAATCTTGTGTTATACGGAGCATTTACAATCTGTGCTGTAGAAGTTGCATCTTCTGTTTTGAACACAATATCAATTGTTAACGCTGTCGATTTAACAGTGATATCATAACTGTATGTTGTAGAATTGAACTCAATTGGTACTTCTGTTTTGTTTCCTGCTGCATCAACAGCATAAATAGTCATTGATGACAAATCTGTCGGTGCTGCCGCTACGGTAGCTGTTCCCGCTAATCCCAGGACCATCATTATCATCACTAATAATAAACTTCTTAACTGTTTCATGACTTACCTTCCTTATCCCTTAAGCTTCATCGATTGCCTTACCGATATCATTTCTCATATATTTGTTTTCGAAATCAATCAGTTTTGTTGCTTCATATGCATTCGCTCTTGCTTCTTTTAAGTCTTTACCCTTTGCTGTTACGCCAAGAACTCTTCCTCCATTTGTAACAATCTTTCCGTCAGAAAGCTTTGTTCCTGCATGGAATACATAGTAGCCTTCCTTCTGTTCAAACTGTTCCAATCCTTTGATTTCAAATCCTTTTTCATAAGAAACAGGATAACCATCGCTGGCAAGAACAACACAAACTGCTGCGTTGTCTTCGAACTGTAAATCAATCTGATCCAGTGTTCCGTCAATACATGCTTCAAACACTTCCACAATATCGTTCTGCATGCGTGGCAGAACAACCTGCGCTTCCGGATCACCAAATCTTGCATTATATTCCAATACCTTTGGTCCTTCTTCTGTCAGCATTAATCCAAAGAAGATAATTCCCTTAAATTCTCTTCCTTCAGCTGCCATGGCATCTACCGTTGCCTGATAGATATATTTCTTACAGAATTCGTCTACTTCATCTGTATAGAAAGGACTTGGGGAGAATGTTCCCATACCACCGGTATTCAATCCCTGATCTCCGTCCTTTGCTCTCTTATGATCCTGTGCAGAAGTCATAATCTTAATCGTCTTTCCATCCACATAAGAAAGTACTGAAACTTCACGACCTGTCATAAATTCTTCAATAACAATTGTATTTCCTGCATCACCGAACTTCTTATCAAGCATCAGTTCGTTTACGCCATCCATTGCTTCTTCTTTTGTATTGCAGATTAATACGCCCTTACCGAGAGCAAGACCGTCTGCCTTTAAAACGATTGGATACTTTGAAGTTTCCAAATATGCTTTTGCTTCTTCCGGAGAATTGAAGTTTTCATAAGTTGCAGTCGGAATATTGTACTTCTTCATTAAATCCTTGGAAAATGCTTTAGAGCCTTCCAGGATTGCTGCATTCTTTCTTGGTCCGAATACACGAAGTCCTTCTTTTTCAAATTCATCTACAACACCGCCTACCAACGGGTCATCCATTCCGACAACAGTTAAATCAATTTCGTTTTCCTTTGCAAATGCAACCAGTTTATCGAATTCCATTGCACCAATATTAACGCATTCGGCAATCTGTCCGATTCCTGCATTTCCCGGTGCACAATAAATCTTATCTACTTTTGGACTCTTTGCTACAGCTGTAGCAATGGCATGTTCTCTTCCGCCGCTTCCAACGATTAAAACTTTCATCTCGTATCTCCTCTATCTTTGTACTTCATTAAAATTTCACGGAACCATTTGCAATGGCATTGATTGCTTCCGGAAGAATCTTCCATTCCGCCTGTTCCATTACACGTTTCTGTAAAACTTCCGGTGTATCATCCGGTAAAATTTCCACTGCCTTCTGATAGATGATCGGACCTGTATCGGTTCCTTCATCCACAAAATGAACGGTTGCTCCGGTTACCTTCACACCACGAGCCAATGCCGCTTCGTGAACATGTAATCCGTAAAATCCATCTCCGCAAAAAGATGGGATTAAGGAAGGATGAATGTTAATGATTCTTCCTTCATATTTCTGAACAAATTCTTTTGGAAGTACTACCAAAAATCCCGCCAATACAATTAAGTCAAGATTGTAAGAATCTGTTGTTTCAATTAACGCTTTGTTAAATTCTTCTCTTGTTTCATAGTCTTTTGGAGAAACTGCAACTGCGGCAATGTTATGCTTCTTTGCTCTTTCCAAAGCATATGCATCTTTCTTATTACTGATAACTACTTCAATAGAAGCATTTGTAATTTTTCCAGCATCCACTGCATCCAAAATTGCCTGAAGGTTTGTTCCTCCACCGGAAACCATTACACCAACACGTATCATGATTTTCTCCTTCTTTATTAAATCAGTTCTGCAACCTTTTCGCCTGCTTCAATCTGACCAACAACAAAACATTTATCTCCTGCTGCTTCCAAAGCTTTCATGGTAGTATCCACGTCTGCCGGATCTACAGCAAGAATCATACCGATACCCATGTTGTATGTGTTATACATCATTTCTTCGGAAATATCACCTTTTTCTGCTAAGAGTTTGAAGATTGCAGGTACTTCATAGCTGTCTTTCTTAACAACTGCCTTAACACCGTCCGGAAGCATTCTAGGAATGTTTTCATAGAATCCACCACCGGTAATATGGCTACAACCCTTGATTGTAACGCCTGCTTCTTTCACGTTCTTAAGAGCCTTAACGTAAATTCTTGTTGGCTCGATTAACGCTTCTCCTAAAGTCTTTCCTAATTCATCATAGTATGTATTTAAAGATTCTTCTGTCATATCGAATACTTTACGAACTAATGAAAATCCGTTGCTGTGAACACCACTGGATGCAATACCGATTAAAGCATCGCCGGGCTTGATGTTTTCTCCTGTAATTAAATCTTTCTTGTCAACAACACCTACAGCAAATCCAGCTAAATCATAATCATCTTCAGGCATTAATCCCGGATGTTCTGCTGTTTCACCACCAACTAATGCTGCACCGGACTGTTTACATCCTTCTGCCACACCGCTAACGATTGTTGCAATCTTTTCAGGATAGTTCTTGCCACATGCAATATAATCTAAGAAGAATAATGGTTCTCCACCGGAACATGCAATGTCGTTTACACACATTGCTACGGCATCAATACCGATTGTGTCATGCTTATCCATAACAAATGCTAATTTTACCTTTGTTCCACAGCCGTCTGTTCCTGACAGTAAAACCGGTTCTTCCATATTTTTGATTGATGATAAATCAAAAGCTCCGGCAAATCCACCGATTCCACCTAAAACTTCTGGTCTCATTGTTTCCTTAATGCTTGCTTTCATTAATTCCACTGACTTGTATCCTGCTTCAATATCTACTCCGGATGTCTTGTAATCCATATGATAATCTCCTTCTCTTTAAAAAAATAAATGTTTCCCTGTTACTTTTTTCTAGTAATTCTTATAGCCTACTTCATCAAGACGTTCTGCTTTTTCCACTACAGAATTTTTCATTTCTTCACTGAAGTCTTTTAATTTATTTAATAATTCGGCATCTGATGTTGCAAGGATCTTCGCTGCAAGAATTCCTGCATTCTGTCCGCCGTTAATGGCCACTGTTGCAACCGGAATTCCGGATGGCATCTGTACGATGGAGTAAAGAGAATCTACACCACCTAAATCAGAGGTCTTCATTGGAATACCAATAACAGGCATTGGGAACAATGCTGCACACATTCCCGGTAAATGAGCTGCCTTACCGGCACCTGCAATAATTACCTTAATTCCTCTTCCTTCTGCACCTTTTGCCCAGTCAAAGAAAATATCAGGTTCTCTGTGGGCTGAAATAATTGTCATTTCATAATCAATACCCACTTTGTCTAAAAATTCAGCTGCCTTGCTCATGATAGGCAAATCTGAATCACTCCCCATAACAATTCCTACTTTAGCCATTATTTTTCTCCTTTTTTAATTTATTATCATTATTGTTAGAAATTTAACGCTCTTTCTATTGTAACATATTCCCTTGAAAAAGGAAGATGTAATCCCTATTTTTCCTGAAAAGGTTCATTTAACAATTCTGTTCCCGCCAAAACAAATCTTCCGTCTTTAATAATCGTAATTTCTTCCCCGTCTTTAGTGACAGCGGTTATCTCTCCCAATTCATCATAAGGAATGGTAATATCCGTATGACATCCGAAGTATGCTTTCGACACGTCCGTCTTTCGCAAAACGGAAATTTCATTGTCTCTGGCAATAATTTCCTTTCCATCCGGATTGTACACCTTAATGTCCTCTTCCCAGCTGTAGCAGGTATCCCCCACTGCGAAGTGCGGTCCCATCTTCTCCACAATCAGAATCGGCAGCTTATATACCGCATCGTATTTATTTGCGATAACATATGCCGTAGTGTTGGTTCCAATGGCAAACTCGCCAATCGGTAAGGTTTCGTGGTTAAACAGAATATTTTCCCGAATATATTTTTGATTGTCTGCTTCTTCCTCAAAATTTCCACAGGTATAGTTCTTGATTTTTCCGTCTTCAAAATCAATTTCCAGTTCATTGAATTTCAGACCGTTCAGATAAACCTGACTCACATGAAGTTTTCCGTTGGTTCCCGTCAGTTTCGGCGAAGTGAACACTTCTCCCACCGGAATATTTACATCGGCAACACAATTTTCAAAGTTACTTTCTTTTTCCGGGTTGTTGAGTTTCTGCAACTGTACGTTCATATAGGTTTTGTTTTCCCCGGAACCTACAACACGTACATACTCTGCCCGGTCCAATGTATCAATCAACTGCTGCTGCACCTGTTCATAAAGATTTGCATCCAGCGTATTGATTTTGATGGTTTCTTCAAACATTGCCTCAAAATCCTCTCCAAACTCCGGAATCGGAAATGCAATGATTGTAAAACTACGTTCCTCTTCTTTGATAAACTGCTGTGTCAGCTGTGCCGCATCATTCATATACTGAACTTTCAGTTTCTGCTGTTCTTCGGAAAGTGCAATTGCCTCTTTCTTGCTTTCCGGTTCGAACGGGGTTTCTCCGAAAATTTCAATCACTGCAGGTCCTGCCATCAGTCCTGCCAGTTCCTTGCGGATTTCAAATGCCTGTCTTCGTACCTCCAGACTGCGCTTCACATAGGCTTTGTCAAAGTAGAGTCCCATATCATTTTTATGGTCAAAGCCATACTGTGGATTTGGTGGTGTTGAGGAAACACAATTCACACTGATAATCGGTTTCAGTCCCATGGCCGCAAAATTTTCAACTGCCTTTCGGACAATCCGTTCAAATCCCACATTGTATCTGATTTGCACGGAGCCTTTTTTCTCCAACGGCTTTCCGGCTTTCACAAAACCAACCCGGAAGCCTTCCGTATAAGTCGATGCAATCCGGTCAATCTTTTCCTGAGAAAGTCCGTTTAAAAACTGAGCCATTTGAACTTCATTGCTTCCTACGTGTTCACCGTAATAATACAGATAACGCAAATCCTCCAGATCACTGTCTAAGACAATTCTCGTATAGTAATCCCGTTCCGGATTAATCATGGCGTCAACCTGATCGTCTACAAAGATTTCCGTATTGTCTTTCTCGTAAGAATAAACGGTTTCAAAAATATCTTTTTCATCCGTTGTATCCAGTTCTTCAAAGTAATTGTAGATTTCAATGAACAGTTCCATCTGCAATGCCATTTTTTCTGTTTCCTGCTTTACCGCACTGCGAATCAACTTCCGATTTCCCACATGCAGATAGCAGAGAAGTTTTCCGTATTCTTCTCCTAACTGCTGCACTGCATAGGCAGGATTTGCATAGCTTTCCTGATAGTTTTCCCTGTAAATTTCGCAGAATAAACTTTCATTGATTTTTTCCAGTTCTTCCAACGAAAGAGTTCTGTATTCTCCGGACTGAACCATCTGATACAATCCGTCAATCTTCTCCATCAACTTTCCGCTTTTTTCGAAAAAATCTGCAAAAGGTGCCTTTACAGCACCTTCCGTTTGAATTTCCCTAATTCGTTCTATTGAAATTTCATATCTTTCTTTAATAATATCCATTACGCGCCCCCTTTAAACATAAGTCATATACAATCCAAGGATTCCAATCCAAATCGATGCATTGAGAATGGTTCCGATATAAGAGTATCGGAAAAACTTATCGCTTTCCTTGAAACTGTTAATTCCAATCACAAATCCTGCTGCTGCCGAAATCATGACCAGCAACATCATTACTCCTGCATAAATTCCTGCATGTCCTCTTTTGGAAAATGAGGCGAAAATTGTAAGGAAGATGAGAAAGATATGAATCAGTCCCATCAGCGTTGCAATTCTTCCGCCTTCTGTATATTTACTCAAAGGGATATGTCTGGCCTTTCTGGCCTCCCTTTCTTCTCGCGTTCGTTTTTTGCGTAAGATCATGAACTTACCTCTTCTTACCTTTTACTATTTTTCTGCCAATCACAAAAATAATGTACCCAATCAGACCTCCCAGCGTGTTTAACAGAATGTCATCCACATCAAAGGCCCCCACTTTTGCAATGACCTGGGCTGTTTCAATCAGAATACTGAAAACTGTCGCCAGCAATGTAACCGTCACGCCGTTTTTGTATCCCCGCTTATATGATAGCGTAGGCAACAGAAAACCAAAGGGAATGAAACAAATAATATTTCCCAGCAAATTGATTAATGTCACACCCCATCCGTAACTGTAATGCATCATCCAAAATCTTTTGATTTCGGAACCGACAACTAAATTGTACCGGTAATCCTCGCTGATAATCTTCCTTCCCAGCGATTCTGAAAAAAACATAAAGTAAAGCGCCAGCATCATATACAGAACAAATAATATTCTTCCTATGATATTCACACTTCTTGTTTTTTTAACCATTATTTTGCTCCATACTGTTCATAGTACGCATCAATTGCAGTCTTGATTTCATCATTGATTACAACTTTTCCGTTGCATTCCTTATTGTAAAGGCATTCTACAACATCGCTCATGGATACAATTGCATTGGCATCAAATCCGTATTTTTCCTTGATTTCATCCAAAGCACTCTTGTCACTGTCGCGACCTTTTTCCATACGGTTTAAGGAAACCATTAATCCAAGAATTTCCACATCACCCTGTGCCTTAATAATTGGGAATGTTTCTTCAATAGATTTTCCTGATGTGGTAACGTCTTCGATAATTACAACCTTATCACCGTCTTTAATAGAACTTCCAAGAAGAATTCCTGCATCACCGTGATCCTTTGCTTCTTTTCTGTTTGAGCAATATCTGATTTCTTTTCCGTATAATTCACTAAAAGCAATACATGTTGCCACACCCAAAGGAATTCCCTTGTATGCCGGTCCAAACAATACGTCAAAATCATCTCCGTAATGTTCGTGAATTGCTTTTGCGTAATACTGTCCTAATTTATGCAACTGAGAACCTGTTACGTAAGCTCCCGCGTTCATGAAAAACGGAGACTTTCTTCCACTCTTTAAAGTAAACTCTCCGAATTTTAATACATCACTTTCAACCATAAAATTTATAAATTCCTGCTTATATGCTTCCATTGTAATAATTCTCCTTCCAAAATATCATAATCCCCCTTATCTTATCACGAATAGAAAAGTTTCTCAATCCGTTTCCTTGCAAAAGAAAAATGCTTGCAGCATCCACCACAAGCATGTTCCGTTCTTTATTTTAACTTTTTCAAGGAATCCACCGACACCGGAAATTCAAAATAAGTGTCCGGAAATGGTTCGTCCTTCAAGGTGAAATGCCACCATTCACAATCAATAGGTTCAAATCCGTTTTGTACCATCAAATCCTGTAACAGCATTCTGTTGGCATACTGTTCTTTCGTCACACCCTGATAATCCGGATGGGATGCTTCTCCGAAATAATCAAAGGGACTTCCCATATCCAGTTCTTTTCCGGTCTTCATATCCAACAACGTCAAGTCAATGGTGCTGCCTCTGCTGTGTCCTGACTGGCTGGCAATATATCCTTTTTGAAACAACTCCTGTTTTTCCAGTTCAGGATAAAAGAAAGGCTTCATTCTCTGATCTAAATCTTCAATGCCCCAAAGAACAAAATGTTTTACAGCCTTTGCCGGTCGGTATGCATCAAAAACCTTCAGGCGAAATCCCAAAGCATTTGCCTGATTGCTTACGGTCTTTAACGCTCTTGCTGCTTCCTTTGTTATCAGCGCACAAGGTTCTTCATATCCGTCAATGCGTTCCCCGACAAAATTATAAGTCGAGTAATAACGGATTTCCTGAATAATTCCCGGTACAAAATCCGATAACAACACAAACTTTGAAGCATCCATTACCGCTTCTTTTTTATAATCTGTCGCCATGCAGGTCACCTCCCCGATTCTTTTATATTTCCTTTAATGTCTCGTTCATACTGCCGGTACGATATCCCATCAAATCCAAAGACACATAAGTAAAACCATAGGATTTGAATTTTTCCGTGATCAGTGTTCGTTCATCTAAAATCCGATACAGTTCCTCCGGTTCCACCTCAATTCTTGCAATGGTTCCGTGAATTCTCACTCGGACCTGATGAAAGCCCAAATCCAAAAGTAACTGCTCTGCCTTATCTACCATTGCCAACTTTTCTTCGGAAATGGTCTCTCCGTAAACAAATCGTGAGGAAAGGCAGGCAAAGGATGGCTTGTCCCAGGTCGGAAGATTCATTCCCTTGGACAACTCCCGGATTTCTTCCTTGTACAATCCCACTTCCCTTAAAGGACTTTTCACGCCCAGTTCTGCCACGGCCTGTAATCCCGGTCTGTAATCCCCGTTGTCATCCATGTTGGAACCTTCCACAACGTAATTCATATGATTGTCTTCTGCAATTTTCCGGATTTTCTCAAAGAGTTCCCGTTTACACAAATAGCAACGATTCACGGGATTTTGTCGGAACCCTTCAATCGCCAGTTCCTCTGATTCAACTAAAATATGCCGAATTCCTTCTTTCTCGCAAAAAGCTTTTGCCTCTTCCAATTCTCTTTTCGGAAACGAGCAGGACATTGCCGTTACGGCAATCACCTGATTTCCCAAAACATCCTTGGCTGTTTTCAGGAGAAATGTGGAATCCACTCCACTGGAGAACGCTACAACTACGCTACCCAATTCTTTTAAATATTGTTTCAGTTTTTGATATTTTAAATTAGTTTCCATTAATTCCAATAATCCAATTCTTTCTCATCCAATCCAATGTTGCTTCCTCTGAACGTTGGATTCTTTCCGTCTTTCTTTTGCCTTTCAAAATCTTTCAACGCATCAATTGCTACTTTTCCTAAAAGCATACACGCCGGAAGGTTAATCAATGTCATTCCTCCCATAGTAATATCTGCCACTGCCCAAGCTGCATCCATTGGAATGATTGCTCCCAGAAATACAATAATGATACAGATGATTTTGAAAACCACCTGAAATCTTTTGGACGGTTCTTTCTTATGATTCATAAAAATCAACGCATTGTCTACATAATAAAGATTTCCCAACAATGTCGTAAAGGCAAACAGCACCATTGCAAAAGTAATAAACGTCGGCCCGATTTTACCAAAAACCGTGGAGATTGCATTTTGAACATACATTGCTCCGGATACTTCTTTTGTATGAGGCACACCAGTTGCCAGACACATCAACGCTGTCGCCGTACAAAGCAATAATGTATCAATGTAAACAGACAAGGTCTGAACCAATCCCTGTTTTGCCGGATGTGACACATGCGCAGAAGCGGATGCATTTGGTGCAGAACCAACACCTGCTTCATTGGAATAAAGGCCTCTCTTAATTCCGTAAATCAAACAGGAACCTGCCACACCTCCTAAAATGGATTTAAAATCAAATGCGTCTTTGAAAATTTCCACAAACATTGCCGGCACATAGGTGATATGGAAAAGGATGACAATAATAGAAATCGCCACATAAGACACTCCCATAAACGGCACAATGACGCTGGTCAGTTTTACAATACGCTTTCCGCCGCCTAACAGGCAGTATCCAACCAGACAAGCCAGTACGCCACCCACAACCAATGGTGTCACGGATTTATTGTAGAAAGAATATACTTCAAAAGTCGACTGCAAATTGTAAGAACACAATAAATTAAATCCAACTGCATAGGTTGCAATCAGAAAGATGCAAAACAGTACCGCCAGCCAGCGTGCATGCAAAGCCTTCTCGATATAATATGCCGGTCCTCCGAAACAAGCACCATTCTTGTCCTTACGTTTGTAAATCTGCGCCAAAGTACTTTCCATAAAAGCGGAAGATGCTCCAACGATGCACATGACCCACATCCAAAAACATGCTCCGGGACCACCGAGACAAATTGCAGTGGAAACTCCGATAATATTTCCCGTACCTACACGAGATGCCGTAGAAACCATCAATGCCTGAAAAGATGATACCTTACCGTCTCCGGAAGGTTCCATAACCAACCTGCAAGACTCTTTGAACAGGCGTATCTGAACTCCCCTTGTCAAAAAAGTAAAGTACAATCCAGCGATTGCCATCACAATAATTAAAATCGGATAATACATTACTTCATCGATCTTATTAAGCGTTTCTAAAATCGCATTCCCCATAGGCACCTCTCCTTTTAATTTGCTTCTGCCACTTCAGCAGGCTTTTTATAATTTACAACAAAAATTCCCAAGCATACCAATAACAACGCAACCACGGTCTGCCAACCCAAAGTATTGCTTTCACTCAACAACAGGAATGACAAAATCACACCGAATACCGGATTCATAAACTTACAGGTAGATACCTTGGATACATCATTGTATTTCAAAAGAATTCCCCAAAGCGTATATGCCATCGCTGAAATAAATCCCATATATAAAAGCAGGCACATTCCACCAAAAGAAAATCCGTTCAAACGTCCTCCGACGCAAGTTCCGACAATTGCCATCACAAGGCCACCAAAGAAGAACTGATATCCGCTCAGCATTACCACATCGGAATCTGCCGAAAATTTCTTAATATATCCCGATGCCATGGCCGTACAAAAGGCTGCAATGAACACGAATCCTTCTCCCCGGACGGAAAAATCCAAATCAATACTTTCACCGTTCAGATTTACCAGAATAATTCCCGCAAAACCTAAAATACTTCCAAGGATTTTTTTCGTTGTCAATTTTTCCTGTTTAAATCCCCAGCAGCAAACCAACAAAGTCAGAAAAGTTCCCGAACCTGTAATAATGGAAGACTTCACTCCTGTGGTATGCGCCAGTCCAATATAAAAAAACACATACTGTGTAATCGTCTGGAATGCACTTAAGGTAGCAATTCGCTTCGGATGCTTCGGTTTTGTAAACTTCCGATTTGTTATACTTGAAAATAAAATTACCATCATCCCCGCTATGGTAAATCTGCATCCGGCAAACATAATTTGAGAGGCTGTATCTCCTCCTGCAATATGAAATAACTGATACCCAATCTTAATACAAGGGAAAGCCGAGCCCCAAAGGAAGCAACAAATCATCGCTCCAAAAATCATCATCGGCATATTTTCCCATTTACTTTTCTCCATTTTTTCTCACAACTCCACCTTAAAATTTGTATCCCGTTCTTTGGTAACAAATCATTCCAAACCCATTCTTTCATAAGTTTATCACACAACATTACTCTTTCCCACCCTATTTCTTTGATTCTTTTCATCAATTTCGATATACTGTTTAATTATGAGTGAAATTAAAATTATTCGATCTAAAAGAAAAACATTAGCCATAGAAATTACAAAAGATGCAGAAGTCCTTGTTTGCGCTCCCTATCGTCTTTCTACCGTGGAAATTCAGAAATTCATTATTGAGAAACAGGATTGGATTCTGAAGCATGTACGGAAACGAATGGAGGAACTTCAGGAAAAAGAAAACACACCGGCAATGACTTTGTCTACTGCCGATGTGCAAAAACTTGCTCAAGATGCCTGTTCCTATATTCCGGAACGGGTCCGTTATTATGCGCCTTTGGTTGGTGTAACTTACGGTCGCATCACCATTCGTAATCAGAAAACCCGTTGGGGTAGCTGTAGCTCCAAGGGAAATCTCAATTTTAATTGTCTGCTGATGCTGACTCCCAAAGAAGTCATTGATTATGTTGTAGTGCACGAGCTATGCCACCGTTTAGAGATGAACCACTCACCGAAATTCTGGGCTGAAGTGGAAAGAATTCTGCCCGATTATAAAATCCACAGAAAATGGTTAAAAGACAACGGCGGACAATACATCGATGCAATGCTGCGCAAATAAGTCAGCCCTCAAAGCTTCGATTAATTACCAATCGATTCTCTTCTACTTCACAGCCTAAAAACAGTACACGAACCCCGGCTGCTTTTGCTTCTGCCAAAGCTTCCCCAAAGGCCGGATGGGTTTCCACATTAGGCAGTACCTGATGAACCCCTTCCATCTGGATTACAAAGGCAGTAATACACTCAAACCCTTCCCCTCTTGCCCCGGTCAGTTCTTTCAAATGCTTTACGCCACGCTCTGTAGGTGCATCGGGAAAATATCCCACCCCGTCAATTTCCAACGTACAACCTTTCACTTCCATCAAGTATTTCTTATCACCCTTTTCCATATAGAAATCAATCCGGGAATTTCCATAAGTATACTCCGGTTTGATAAAGTCATAGTCCTGTTCTCTCAGCCACTCCAACGCCACCTTGTTGGGAGCCTGACTGTCCATGTTAATCAGCCCCAATCCTTCTTTATATACCGCGATTAAATCATACTTGGTCTTGCGGTTTGGATTATCACTGATTTCCAAAATCACTCTGCTGTCCGGCAATAACAGTTCTTTGCAACGGCCGGTATTTTTCACATGCACCGTCTCTAACACATCTTCCACCCACACCTTTGCAATAAAGCGATTGGGTCTGCTGTGAAATCTTCCTTCAATTGTGTTCTGATACTTCATCTTTTCTCTCCATAACAAATACAAAAAGCCACTATGAACTTCATAGTGACTTGATGATTCTTTTTATAAGTCCAATCCCTTTGCCGCATCGCAGCCAAGAACAATATTCATACACTGAATCGCCGCACCGGATGCACCTTTTCCAAGATTATCAAACTGTGAAGAAACAACAATTCGTTCGTCATTTCCGGTAACATAAATCTTCAATCCATCCCAACCGGACTTTTCATTTCCTGCTAAGAATCCACTGGCTGCAATCTCATCATCTGCAGCGCTCACTTCAATAAACTGCTGTCCCTTATAGTATTCTGCATAGTAGTTCAGTAACTCTTCTACTGTCACTTTCTTTTCCAGCATATCTGTAAACAATGGCACGGAAACAACCATTCCACTGTAATAATCATCAATAATCGGCGAGAACAACGGTGTACGTTCCAAACCTGTAATCGCCTTCATTTCTTTCAGGTGCTTATGCTGCTGTGTCAGCGCATACTCTCTACCTGCAGACAACTGCTTTGGTCTGTCTTCACTTTCGTAGGTTGCAATGGTTCTCTTGCCTGCTCCACTGTATCCTGAAAGAGCAAAACTGCTTACCGGATAATCTTTTGGAAGTATTCCGCCGGCAATCAACGGATACACTAGCGAAATAAATCCTGTGGCATAGCATCCCGGAACAGCAATACGCTTTCCGTTTGCAATGGCATCCTTATGTCCTTTAGACAATTCTGGAAAACCATAAGCCCATCCTTCTTCTGTTCTATGTGCAGTAGATGCATCAATAATAACAACATCCTCGTTTTCAACCAAAGAAACAGATTCTCTTGAAGCATCATCCGGCAAACACAGGAACGTAATATCTGAAGCATTAATCATCTTCTTTCGTTCTTCAGGATCCTTTCTTAATTCCGGATTGATTTTCAATAATTCAATATCGTCACGCTTCTGAAATCTCTCATTAATTCGAAGACCTGTTGTACCTTCGCTACCATCTATAAATATTTTAGTTTTCATGACTTTGCACTTCCTTTCTTTACACGCCTACGATTATACATCAAACGACTGCGGAAATCTATTCTTTTTTCCTCTGTGCACTTACTCCTAATCATTTTCCTTTATCTCTCTAATCAAACTTCATACCCCATTTAAAATAACTCATCCAACATAATATAGTAATCTAATTTTTCCCAATTTGGTTCCATTTCTAATTTTTCAAAGAGAATATCCGGATTAAATCCAGGATATCCTTTTCCACCAAAGCTTCCATCAAAGTTATGTTTCAGACTTCGATAGCACAGGGCAATATCTCTCCAGCGGTCACCAATTCCTGTATCTCCTAAATCAATATATCCTGTTACCTTTCCGTCCTTAAAAAATACATTTGGTAAGCAAAAATCTCCGTGGGATAATACAGGCTCATAATCCGGCTGATGTTCTTCCAGCCATTTTAAAAGTTCCTCTGGATTTCTAAATCGTCCGCCCTCCCCAAAGGTTGTCGCTTCCACATGATCCACATCCACCAAATCATTCTCAACTCTGTATTTCGCCTCTCTTAACTCCACCTCTAGACT